>Ga0325405_1002464_pt1 | contig 19056 bp, 9 predicted proteins | sample PopdelMetagenome_21_FD_205663 | JGI IMG/M metagenome (GOLD analysis project Ga0325405, IMG submission 205663) | Populus deltoides microbial communities from Bellville, Georgia, United States - Xylem-Control-R2 | ecosystem: Host-associated > Plants > Phyllosphere > Stem > Wood/Secondary xylem...
ATTTTAATTAAAACACGATTTGGGATATAAGATTGAAAGAACCCGCATAAAAAAAACAAAAACAAATTGTAAAGTTTGAGGTCTAATAATCTAATAACAAAGATGAAACAAAAAAAATAACTCCGCACAAAAAATGATTAAGTTTTCCAGTGGTAAAGGTTGATTGCAACTGTATTATGATTAAGTTTTCTAGTGGTAAATGTTGATTGGAAGTGTATTCTTTTCTTATTATTGGAATTCCAAGAGGCTACTTGCATTTAGATCAGATATGTGGTCTGTGCTATGTTGTGATCTAGGTTAATTTTTTTTTAATATTAAAAAAGAATATTCAAGCGATGATAACCCGAGATAACCCGGGTTATTTTAATTAAAACACGATTTGGGATATAAGATTGAAAGAACCCGCATAAAAAAAACAAAAACAAATTGTAAAGTTTGAGGTCTAATAATCTAATAACAAAGATGAAACAAAAAAAATAACTCCGCAAAAAAAAACTAGTCAACTCAGGATAATTTGATGAACTCACAACCCACGATATGATATTAGGATAAAAAAAATAATTTCAAAAGGATCTAGTAAAAAAACAAAAGTTCAATAAAATAAAATAAAAAACCTCGAGTCAACCTAATTTAACTTCATCAACTTATTCTCGGAATAACCAAACAAAAAGAAAAGTGATAAAAGGACAAAGCTCAATGGCAAGTAATTTAATGCAAAATGATGAAATTAAAAAAAATCATAAAAAAATCAAGGAAAAAATATCTGAGTCAACCTGTGTTAACTTGACTAACCCGCCACCCATGACATGATCAAGGGAAAAAAAATAGACTTCCAAAAGAAGAACATAAAAAAAAATCCAAGTTAAATAAAAAAAACATTGCGAAAGAAAATGCAAATTGACCCGGGTTAGTTTGACCAACCCGCTCTCGAAATAACAAAATAGAAGTTAAATAATTTAACAAAGTTCAAGGAAAAATAATTTAATAAAAAATAATAAAATTAAAAAAATAAAAGTTTTAAAAAATTGAGGAAGAAAAACCAAGTTAACCATGGTTAACTCGACTAACCCGCCACTCACAACATGAGATTGGGATAAAAAAATATTAGACTTCCAAAAGAATAACTTAGCAAAAAAGATTGAAGTTAAATAAAAACACATTGAGTAAAAAACTGCAAGCTAACTCTAGTTAGTTTGATTAACACGAACTCGGGATAACACAACAAAAAGAAAATGTGAAAAAATCACATAGCTTAAGAATCAATAATTTAACACTAAAGTATGAAATTGTAAAAAAAAAAAAAACTATTTCATAAAAAAAAAATTGAGACAATTGTGGTTAAGTTGATTAATCTATTACATGAGATATGAGATCTTAAAAAAAAAAACACAGCAAACAATGAAGTTATTGATTTAATAATTAAATGTCAAATAATAAATTTTTAAAAAATTCAATAAAAAATTGCACCGTTAAAAGGATAACAAAATAAAATATCCATATCCATGGTGTGACTATCTAAGCTACCAGTATGCTATTTGTTGGAGGTTGACTACATTCGGACAAGGAGAAGAAAATTCGAAAAAAACCTGCCCTCCAGAGTTGTTACCTAATTAAAGAAAATATGTGCCAACACAACGGTTTAACCATTGATTTGCTAATTTTTGAATTTCATTTTGTTTCAAATTAATTTTAGTTTATTTCTTCTTTTTTTTCGTTTTGATAAGTTAATATCAAAAAATAAATTTTAAAAACAAAAAAATATTTTTAAATAAAAAAATACTTTAAAAATAATATTTAAAATCATTCCAAAAAAATCATTCTAGTTACCTATCCAAATAATGTGAGGCGCAGCAGTTTTGATGCTTCGCGCGAGGCACAACCGACCTACTGGAACTTGATTAATAATCAAGTTATTACAAATGATGAGACAAAAGGATTCCTCCAAACACAAACACATGGAGAGAATCTGCTTGCTTGCAATAGCCTTGTCTTCTTCTTCTTCTTCTTTCTTCTTATAAAGAGACAAAAGGATCTACAACCACAAATTTATTTTCTCTATTGAAGGGTAACTCCCAAACACGTGTCCCACTTCAGTCGCGTCCGGTAAACTTAAAATAGAATGGAACCGTAGTTACAAGACTCTACGTGGTTGGCGGTTCAACCCAATGATTTGCTGATCCAAGATCAACAAATAAAATAAAACACTGTTTTAGTGAATAAATCATTAGTGATCAACACCCGAAACCTAGGTGAGTCGGGCCAACTCCCGAGTCCGTCCTTATAACTATATTGGGAACTTGGATAGAAGGATGATAGCTTGGGACTAAAAAAAACTTGATGACCCAAATCAGGTTTTTTTAAAATAAAAAATAATAATAGGAAATAAAATCCACTAAGCTCCTAACACATTGGAGAATTAAACCTTCAAGCAAAACCATCCTTTTGTCCCCAATGTTTCTGGTAATAAACACAAACAGGCTGCAATTCATGGAATTTGCCAGTGGAATTAGATTAAAAAAAAGACATTATATCTGGACCATGAATGTGCTTGTCTAATTGATGCATGTTCCACCTTGCTGATAGGAGCGGGGCTGGGGGAAGAACTGAACTTATAGCATGCTGTCGGATCTTGCAGGCAACCTCCTAAAGAAGTTGAGGGGAACTGAAGGAAGCTTGTGGCGGAACCTCGGATGTCGTAGCACATAAATGCCGATAAGAAGGCCTACAACCTGAAAAGGAGTGACATAGAGAACTATGGCAGCAATTAAACAGAATGTCACGAATAACGTGGTAGCCCTCGGGTCTCTCCAACTCAGCAGAGACTGGAATCTTTCCCCTTGAGTTGCGAGATCACCTACTACAGTCTGAACCCTCCCTGCAATACTTCTTAGACGATCGTATCGCATTCTGACAATATCTGATGGTCTGGAAGTTGGGAATGTGTCAAATTCTTCATCAAGTTCGTCAGGATGAGCAGCATCAGCATGAGAAAGCCGCGTGTCCATGTGAGGAGGGTGCCTTGGCCTCCACCGGAAGTTCCATAGTCCAATCACGAAAAGGTAGAGGAAAACTGTGGGAAGTATTAGCTCAGGATAAAGGACCAAGATTATGAAAAGGAGGTGAATTAAAATGGTAGTCAGAGGGTTCTTCCAATTGCAGATTTGATCAAACCATTTTCCAACAGCAATCAAGCCACTTAGAACACCCATAATTCTGAAAAAGTTAGCTTTGCTCCTCCTCATGCTCCACTTATGCAAATCTACATCTAGCATATATTCCACAACCTCTTTCCGCAAAGGTGGTTCAGCCCTGCTCAGCCTCATCGAGACAATCTGCATTGCTTGGTGCCTCAAGCTATCAAGCTGCATCACTGACAATGGCTGAATGTAGTGCATTTTTGGCAACAACGGATGTGAATACATGTGCAACATATTAACCAGAGATGAGCATGTGAACCTCACAGCTAACTGAACTTCACCCGTCTTCTTCACCCCAGCAGGATGCAGGACCAGAAGAGGGTAGGAGTGAGTATAAACTCTATCAGTTTCGAGTGTGGATAGACGAATCCTCACTTTCCCAATTCTTGAGTCCTTCCCCCCTCCACCACCATGAAGGTGACCATTATCAAACACCCCAACTGTAATGACAGTACACGGGTCGAAAACCTCCCAAGTGTACTGCTCATTCCACCTCGGAGCGAAACTGTCAACAATTGTCCTTGTCCGGACCCATTTCTGTCCATATTTAGCAACACAATAAGCATCTGTCGTACCTCGGCCATCCTTCATCTTCATAGGCATCAGCCCCACAGCACTTAGAACCCCCAGTTCCAAAATCCCAATGCTAGGCCTCCATAACTGTTTTGCTGTTGGCCTAAGGTCACTGCTGTAGTGAGTTGATTCATCCAAAACATGATACCCTCCATCTAAACAGATCCTAACATGAATCCTGCTGGAAAACTTGGTTTCTTTCTTCAGTTCCCCATCTAAAACCACATGCTTCTCAAGATTAAACCACCTAGTGTTAACTGGCTTGTGGTCTAGCCTCCTCTGCACAAGTTGCAAAGGGATCACACACTTACCCAAAACTTCGTCTTTATTTGGTCCCAATCTATCTTCCACAGTCAAAATCAAAGGCTCCTCGAAAGGTTCAGGAGCTACAAATATCAAGTCGTCATCCCACATTGGATTGATAGTCTTAATTTGAGATGTTCTGGTTCTCAGTGCTTGATTTCCTAGGGTGCCCTTCACAAATACTTCTGGGAACCGACTTTTGTCACTAGGCACCAAGTCCTGAGCTTCAATCACATTGACCCTAACATACCAAAGCTTGGGTGAAAGATAAACCTTAGATCGGATGTTGTTAACACCATCAGGACCAACACTGGCTGCATCTGAATGCCAAGCATCAGGGAATGCCTCATCTGCTTGAGTTCCCATCCAAACAGCCAGCATCAGCTCCCCAGACTTAATCTTACCCCCCTTCCTATCTTCCAGTCTATACCACTGTGGTGCCAAAGGACTATCCGGCGGAACACGTTTTGGCACTTCATTGAGATCAAACATCATCCAACCAATCAAATCATCTAAGACAACATCCTTATCCTTCACAAACACCTCCAGAACTGAAGCTTGAATTCTATCTTTCGAGAAAGCAAAAACCTGATTCCATTCTGGGTTGCTTTTCTTCTCAAAATGCTTAGTGACTCCCTTGTAATTTCCAAGCTTTACTTCAACATACGGATCGCAACTACCAGTAACATCTTTGGGAGGCAAATCTCTAGCTTTCACCACACGAACATAAAGATATTGCATTTGCTCAACAAGGTCATAGGTGCATGAAAGCTTATTGCCCGTGACAGATCCCGCACCAATGTTTGGTGAGGTCTCCTTTAGAGCAAAATCAACAGATTGCGGAAGCTTCTGCATTTTTCTTAATTTACACTAACGAAACCAGAGATATGCAAGGAGCACTCAAAAATCACACAAGGGGGGATGGAGGCTTTCAAAATAAGGATATTGAAACAGGATATGGATTCAACAGAAGTAAATGAAACTTCACGAAATGACAAGGCTTCAAATGGTAAAAACCCAACTTTGTTCTTGTTATTTCCAGGCTAATTGGACAAATTTGAGTCACTAAACTCAATGTTGGAATACAAGGAAGCTAAGAACTATTTTGAAAAAGATAGCTCAAAGAAGGTAAAGATGGAAGCACAGGAAACAAGAGACTAAAGAACCTTATGATTCATCATCCAGAACAGAGTTACAGAGCAACATTAGGCACTTCAATTAGAAGCTCTGTACCAGAAACCACAATATCTGCAAAAGCAAAGCAAGAAAATCACAGGGTTAGTGTTAAAACCCATAGCACTCCTTCAACTGCTGAGAAAATGAAAGAAATCAAAGAAAATGACATAGCAATCCCACAATTTCACAACAACCAAACAGAACAAATCACACATTAATCAACATGGACTTGTTGGACTCCAGTCATAAAGAATGTGGAGTTTGTAACAGTAACACAACAGATCTACTGCAATAAACAAACAAAAAAATAATTGAACAACCTATGAAATGAAATCAAACTCAAGAAGAAACCTTAAGCAAACAAAACTAGGAAACTCCAACATTTTCACAGCTCCACGAGAACAGATGCAAGTATAACATGCACCATTCCCACTACTTAAAAGAGTGAACAAAAACAGCATAAGGTTTCAACAACTACTCAAACCGCACAACCCTGTGAGTTTCTGCATTGCATAATCAAGAAAAGAAGAGAGTATAAAATTGAAGTACCCTAGTGGTCAGTCAGCCACTAGCTACTGTTGAAGCCAAGAGCCCTTCTTTAAGGCGCAAAAATGGAATGGTAAGAGAGCAATAATGGAGCTTGAAGAGTGAGGGAACCTATGTAGAAATGTTGAGCATGTGGGGTGGCAGATATCGAAGACTGAATCTACTAAGAAAAGAAGATAGTGAACCTACTCTCTACCAACTTTCTCTGAACCCTTTTTCACAATTTTCTTTTTTATTATAATCTTTTCCAGGTTCATATTTTATTACATATTAATTACTAGGAGGACCTAGTGTTTTTTTTGTTTTATAGTATGACATGACTGGATTATTTAGCTTAGGGAAGTGAGACACACGTGCGAGGAGCATGGTCGGTTTAGACACATGAAGGGAGGACTTGGACTTGGAGTTTTTTCTTTGTTTCAAGGACTTGGGAGATGAGAAAAACACTTCTTTTAATCTTCCTGGTTTTCTCTTAAGATTCGCTTCTTACAACGTAGGCAGTAGCGTAAATATTAAACCCGTAAACATTATCAATTCTGAAAACAAACACTAATAGCATAAAACAAAATTATATAAAATAAAATTCGATAAATTTAATTGAAAGTTTTTACAGGTCAAGAACATGATAATAAGTATTTACTTTTCTTCGGTTAATCATTGAATAATTGATGTGACAATAAATTTATGATGCTTGTACAATTTTTAGATTTTTGTGATCACAACGTAACTATTTTTATTTTATTAGGTCTAAAATATAAATTATAAGTTAATACAGATCAATCACAATAATATCTATTTAATTTTTTTTAAAATTAAAACTAAATCTATCTCTATGAAATAAACTATTTGTATAAACCTATCCATGCAATAGTTATAAAATCTAAATTGTCCATGGATGGATGGATTCAAAGTTAGTTTAATCGGATTTTTATTTTATTTATTTAATGTAATTTAGGGTATTTTTTAAAAAAAATCAATTAAAAATGCAACACAAAAATGCTTTTACCAAAAAACAATTTTTAAAAATGCAAAAAAAAAAATTTAAATCACCACATTACAATTATTGAAAAGCACCTAAAAATGTTAATTTAATGCTTTTAAAATAAAAAATAATTTTAAAAAGCAATTTAAACAAAAAAACAAAAACAAAAACACTCCCAAGATCTTGAAATGGATTTCACAGGTATCATCCATTCACCAATTTTTTGCATAAGAAAAGTATTCCCTATATATATATATATTTTTCTGGAGATTAGCAACGGATTGTTAATTGTCTCGTCATGGAATGATCATCGTGTGGTACAGCTCAATCTACAGATCATACTAACCATAAACGACAATGGAGACATCATAAGATGCACCACTTTTCTTCGAAATTTCTTACCTGAATTCACAAATAGCTCGAGAAGAAGACTTAGTCCTTGAATTGGGAGGGTATTTTAGTCATATGATATTACTTCTGTCCTTTTATATTTTGACACGTTGAAGTTGCGGTGTGGATTCAGTTTCAGGATTGCCGACTTGTACTGAGGCTTGCAGTGTCGTTTCTTCTCAGCAGAAAGCACGAGCGCATTGGATACTTTGAATATTCTACCAAACCACTTTACAGCTCATTTGAAAATATATAATAATGAAAAAAAAGTTATAAAAAGGGATAAATTGTGTAATTAGTGCAGGAAAAAAAGAGCAAAGCCACAGGATGAAAAACTTTCCGTGAAATAGCATAATTTGATGACGTCGTAGTTTATAAGCGTGATATTTTAATAATCTTATGTTTTAGAATCGTGAAATTTACCTCAATATTATTGTTGTGAACCGTCACATTAATCAGCAAATCGTTTTGAGAAAAGGCTTGCTACTTTAAAGAAACGGCTGGATAATATAGGCAAAACGTTCAGATAATTTTGATCATTATCCAATTTTGAAAAAATTATGTTCTAAACCTGAAAAAATTCACAAAATTATAATTTTTGTTTATCTAAAATTTATATTATTTTATGATTTTAGAGAACTAAAAATTTTATAATTTTAACAAAATTTGAACAAGGTTTCTCCTACATGTAAATTATATCTAAAATTTCATCATGCTTAAAAAGATCTGTGAAAAACCGCAGTAACTTCAATTAACAAATTATAACTAAACTCAATAAATTTTCACATTTTATAACTACAAGTACTCATGAATGCAAAAAAAAAAAATTAAATAAATAAAAAATAATTCATCCTATCTAGTATTCATGTAATCCCAAAATTAGAAACATAAATCATATATCTATTTACATCTCCAATGTCTATATGCATTAAAAGCAACTGCAATCAATAATTTCTTATCATATCGCTCATATAAATATGTCATCAACACTGATGAATAGTTTATAGTGCTTGAAACCTTTATTAGAAGGTCCATATGACCAAAAAAACACGTCCAAAAATCATTATATTATTATCAAGATTTCATTTGTGCGTCCAATCAATGACTGTTTCAGGATTTGACTCTTTTATTGCCAACAATCTAGGTAATTTTTCAAATGATTCCTTACGTAAACCAAAAAGATGTTCAATGACCTTCTGTTTTGCGACTCATGCTTTGTCATATAAATTTTTATACTTGTAATGCAATTTTATTTTATCTTATATGCTTGCAACCGTCATTGAAAGCGTATTCATTACAAGGGTTGATATAGCATTAGCAATAAAATTTGCATCAAACTAATAATGGTTTTTTTGTATAAAGATCGAAACACATGTGTGTGGCCCTTTTAACTTTGTTATCTCAAATGAATCTGATCTTTTATGATATCCTCCATGCAAATATTACTTAAACTTAGGTGCTTGCACATATTGTAATTGATCAAATGTCGAGTTCAATCATTGGACTTGGTATTCAAGTGAATGCGCAATGTGCCATCATTTAACGGTATTAGCCATTTTATTTGTACATCTAAAATTTTGTCACTGGGCTCAAAATAATCAAATTTATGTTGATCAGCAAATTGATAGTCAAACATAGTATCATCTATCCTTTGCAACAAAATAATCAACAATAAATTGTTCTTACCTCTACTAACTGAATTTGAAGGATCAACATAAGTTAGGACACATATAGATTTTGATCGACTAGTCATATACAACATCATCATGTTCAAACCACTTTGGGTGAAAAGAGTCAATCATTATCTTAAAATTATCATTACACATAATTGATACAAGATATTACTTATGTTCACCAATTAGACACCTTTAAGTTAATTCAACATCAATATCATTAAAATTCCACCCAAGTTACTTTTATATGACATGCATAAATTATCATTTAACAACATACTGCTTATAGGACTAGAACAAAGGTTCGAGTGGTGGCGGTGATGATGATGGTAGCGACAATAGCAAATAGATTTGTTGATTTTTCTCACAAAAACAACCAATGATTACAGACCTCTAATGGGTTTGATATTTGGTTGTTTTAAGGGTTAAATGAAGGTGTTTGGTAGATTTTATAGAGAGAAAGTGAGGGTTTTGTTCGGTTTGGGAGAGAGTTGTGGATGTGTATCTATTCTGTGTTCTTCGATCTCGGTTTAAATTTTAATTGATATAGTGCTTCAAAAGTACGACAACATCAAAGTGTGTTATTTTACCAAAACTTTTTTATCATGTGTTACTTTGCCATTTATTTTCTTATATGTTAATTACACAATTTATCATATAAAAACCCTATTTGAATTTTACTTTCCCTCCATACTTTATAAATTAAATTTTCTATCATATAATTTACATGTTCAATAACAATTTATATCCTCAACATTGCATTTTGTTTGAATTTTTTATTTGACCTACAATGTAAAATGTAATTTATAAAAATATAAAAAGAATGAAATTCATATCAGGATTTTTGTAATTACCCTTAATAAAAAAATTATATTAATAAATTTCATAAGAAAATTAATTTGGGATTGATGTCCCTTATAGATAATTTGTTTAATTCTATTTAAAAAATAGTTTCAACGTGGAAATAAGTTTATATTATTAGATTAATTTAAATATATATTAAGTAATTTTTATTTAACAGTACAAAATATTCTTTAATAAGATGAAGTGTCTTCGATATTAAATTTATTTAGTTTTATTTAAAATGGATCCTGTCATTATCTTTTGTGTCAAGATCTGAAATTGAAGATAGAGATTCTTTGCTTTTAAAAATATTTTTAATTAAGAATATATTAAAATAATTTTTTTAATTTTTTTATAACAACACATCAGACAACTAAAAACCACATAAAAAACATCAATTTAAAAAGTAAAAGTTATCACAATAATAAATAGACATTTATTAGCCTTATATATACCAAAAATAATAGCTCAAGGTAGAAATATATGGATGTTCAGATTGAAAACTTGCTTGTTCCCTAATATTAGTGTACATAGTTTTGAAGCCCGGCCTCGCCCGGCGGGTCGATCCGGGACTGGAACTAGGCCGGATTGAAGAAAAAATAGAAAAAGCAAAAACCTGGTATGACCCGGGGATCCGGTTGATCCGGCAAGACCCAGTCAAAAACTAAGTTGTAACCCGTTGACTTTTGTTTTTACTAAAAACAACGTTGTTTTGATTTTAAAAAAAATTGACCCGGACAACCTAATAACCCGGTCAAAATCTGAAACTCGGATCTTAAACCGGACCGGCCACAAGACCAGGTCTGAAAACTATGATAGTGTACACTTTTCTTGCCATTTGTCATCTTCAACATGGAAGAAAGCAACATTAAAGAAGCAATGCCACTAAATATCGACGTGTGTCTAGGAGCGTTAATCCAGCAAATATACAACAAATTCCTTACGATTATAGTCAGAAACCAATGCAATGCAGTTGTTCCCTTTATTACGAGTCCAACAATTGAAGGTGGTCTGTCAAAAAGCTGATGATGGCAATAATCCTAGCCTCCTAACCCACCGGAAATGTTGCATGCAAAACACATCTACGGGGTGTTCAGCACCAATGATTTCCGACGTTAAGACAGAATCCAACTTGAAGACAGAAAAGCAGGAGAATTAAAATATCTAACTTAAAAGGTTCTGAATTCTGAGTCTTGATTTGAATCAAATATATCTTAACTTGTGACTGATAAAAAAATGCACAAGACCATGAAGAAGCTCTTTAATATCCTGGATTAAAATGCAAACAGAGGATGAGAATCATGACAGTCCCCCACTAATACATCTAATAGCTTTAGTGGAATCAGACTCGATCACCAAGCTATGCACACTGCATATCATATTTGTAGCAACCCTTATAGGCCCTCCAGCACCAGCCCTTCCGGGATTCCCTAACGAGCTCCCTTCAATATTCAGCTTCCACCATCCTCGCCGAGGAAGCTTCCAACTGACATGCCTCCCCCACTCTACTTTCGTAATGTCTACTTAAACATCAAAGGCAACTTTCCAGCCCCTATTGAGATTTCTAATCTGACGTATTTGGCTAAGGACAGGAATTATTGTGCTCTCAAGCACAGCGGCATTCTTAGATTTCCAAGTAGTCCAGCAAACATTAGTGAATGTCCATCATTAATCATAGCTACGAGAAGAGTCTGTGCAATTGAAATGCAGCCACTCCTCCAAGTTCCAACCAAAGAAGATACCGTGCTCATTTCCATGTACGAGCTGCATCCAACTTATTTGTTTGTTTTTGTTTTTCAAAAGTATTTTTAAAAAAATTTAAATTTTTATTTTATTTTTTTCTTTGTTTTAAATTAATATTTTTTTGGTGTTTTCAGATTATTTAGATATGTTGATATCAAAAATAATTTTTTAAAAATTAAAAAATATATCATTTTAATGTATTTTTAAATAAAAAATACTTTAAAAAACAACTAAAAACACACTTCCAAATAAAAGTGGTTTACATATCTAGATAGGCATTGATGCAGTGTATAGCGAAAGCATTGATGCAGTGTTTAGCGAAAGAAAAAACTACAGTTTATCGAGTCCTAAGATTACATCACTAAATTGTAAAATAAATCCATTTTGATATGTTCTGAAATCCAATAATACTTGAAACCATTAATTATTTTAAAAATAACTTACAAATGGTTTGAAATTTGAATACATGTTAAGCTGATTTAAGTTGATAACACCTAAATCAAACAAAATTATGAAACCTAACTAGGAAATGGGTTCAAAAATAACTAAAGAAACAAAATAAAAAAAAAATCCAGAAGAACAACTTCTACGTCGAATCTGAGCATGATTCCAATCTCAATTATTTATGTCTAGTTAACTTAGTATCGAATCGGGCTTGTATAATACGTGGACCAAATTTCAGTCTAACAAAACGATTAAATTAAAAATTATATCCATTTTTTTTTTGTTAAAAACTACTTTTTTACATAAAGAGAAGGTACGTAGCTAAATTGCGAGAGTTTCTTACCTCATTAGTGAGAAGACGATTCCAATAAGCTAACCAGATGAATAGCTTAAATTTATAAAAAATAAAGAGAAAACAGTTCCCAAACTCTAGCTCAAAATCATGATTTGTAAGCCAATCAGTACTTCTATTGACTTCTCCAAAAACATGATGAGTCTTAACCATCCAATTACGAGCTAGGAGGAGACAAGTGCCGGACAGTTTTCTCAAATCAAGGCAATTTGAAATCTTTTTTCTCATAAATTATGTTTTCTTTCTTTTCAAAAGTCGTTTGAACTTTGAAATTTGCCAGAGAAAGAGAGCGCGCGCTGTGTAGAGGGACAAACATTGGCTACCAGTACCATGTGCGCCATGTACCCGTTTGGAATTTCTCAATAGTAGCAATAAGGAGTTGCTACAACGCCTAGCATTTTTATTTTTTTGAACTACAACTTGATGATTTTTTCCTAGTATTTTGTTCAAATTGATTTAATCTATGCTGGCATTTTCATGTTGTTGGATTTAAATTTTCTCAGATTAAGGGATTATCAGGAATAATATGGATGGGAAAAAAAAAGAAATTCTTGTGTCCTTTATCAGTAAAAGATAAAAAATTAGAGTTGTCATCTACTATTTTGGTCACTAAAAATCCTAACTTGTTTCAAAGTCTAGATAAGGAGACTGATTGTATAAAAAGAAGGTATTAGCATCCATAGTACACCTTACCTAACGTAATTGGTCACTCGCATGAACCTCCAAAATATAATTTTAACTTTACTATCACAAACAAAATAAATTTGTAATATGATTGTGAAATATAATAAAATAAAAAGGAACAGAGGATTTGAATTTTGAATAAAAAATTAAAGAAGCAAAATTCTAAAAATAAAAATAATAAATTGATATGTCATTAACTCGGTTCAAATGTCTAGACATCCATTCCTATAAATCTGTTGATCATCGAAGTAAACTATCCTTTCAATTCAAGCAAATAAATTCAATATCCCTTAAAACTAAGGGGAATCGAGAAGATTATGGGTAAATTAATTAGATAAAGCTTTTTAATCAATTCCTTACCATCAAGCAATTTTAATTCACTCGACAGTAGTTTTAAGAGTAAAGTTTGTAAAATTTATTCTAAGCAGCCATTCAAAAGCTTGAATAATTTAACTTAACTTTTTCCTCCCTACTAAATTAAAGTGATAGTTACGACAATCAAGTTAACTTTCTTTGCCTTTTATTTTACTCCTTAACAATAATTACATATTGAAAGAAACTAGAAAGCACATATATATACTATTTCAAAACAATTCAATAAACTTGGACATAAATCAATAGCATAATTCTAAAAGAAGGATAAATAAGTACTTGCATTTGAAAGAATTACAATAATAATGTTACTTCTCACAACTTCATAATGGAAATAGTGTCTATTCCCTTTAAACTGAAAACCAAAGTTTAGTTCATAGCTGCTGGAAAATTAACAAAAACAAAAAGAAAAGAACGTTGCAGAGAAAAAGAAGAGAGTTGTTTCTAGATATATACATATAACTATTAAAAATGTATTTATTTTTTAAGTCTTTTGAATTGTTCTATACTAGTATAAATATATATTTGGAGTATTATAAATATAAATCCAAGTCTATTATGAGTTCCTCTCCTAGGAGAGTAATATTTATATGAATGAGATTTATTTTTTATCATGCTTTTATTTTTGCTTTTCTCCTTCAAATATTTTTAAAATAGTATCAGAGCTAGTTCGATCTAGTGATTTTTTAGAGGGATTAGAGTGTGAAATCTCAAAATAGTGTGGATGGACAAATAATATCAAAAAAAAATAAAGGTGCAAGATGATAGTTCCAACAAGAGAATTGAGACATTGCATCAAAAGGAATAAAAGAAGCCTAAAAAAAATGCTTGGTGCAAGTTAACAACTTTTCGCATAAAAGATCAGATGTGATATAAGAGCAACCACACATGAAGAAGAGAAGAGAGAACTCTTCCTACAAGAGATGAGAAATGGCCAAAGAGCTAGCCATGACAAGACAAGAAGAAGGCAGCAACCTAAAGAAATGGAACTTGTCACTTAAAAAGTTAAATATTGAAAAGAGATGTTTTGCTAGAGAATTGTGGCAACAACCACAAGAGAAGAAAAATGATTAGGAGTAGCCATGTTCAGACAAAGACAATAATTAAAGAAAAGCAAATTAAAGAAAGGCATTAGCTAGCCATGATGAAATGAGTGGCCGAGACAAAGATGCAAGATAGATCTTTCCAAGATGAAGATGGAAGTTAATTTCAGAAAATTAATTATAGATGCAATGTGACAAAACAAAATGAAAGAAGATATTTCTGAATGAGATTTATTTTTCACCAAGCTTCCTATGTTCTCATTTTTACTTTTCTCTTTCAAATATTTCTAACATCTGCAGCATGGTAAAAGAGGTACAAGGTGATCTCCTCAAACCATATATATTCCGGTGGTCACGTTTTGTTTTGAGAGTTTGTGTTTGTTCTTTGTCGCTTCATGAAGTTCGAGATGACATATCGATATCCGATTGCTCCGCTCGCAGAAGTATTCCAAGAAAAGTGTTCCTACTCGCCTTTCCAAGGAAATTAATGTTTGCTGATATTCACAACATGCACGATTAATTATCATAAAAAAAAATATGCATGATTAAGGATTTTATGTGTATTTGTATGCTTGGACTTTTTACTCATGTTTTAAGATTAATGATTTTTCTGTAGGAAGTAGAAAACATCACGACTCCTGCAGCTAAATTTAGTCGCAAACTCGCAATCATTCGGGTGAAACACCTGGCCAACTACTTTCTAAGACTCGCAAGCAGTTGGTGATTGAGGGGGAGAAATGGATGAAGAGCACGGCAACTTCTTATGCAGTGGTGGGTGCCTTTATCGTTACAATTATGTTTGCTGCAGCATTTACTGTTCCGGTTGGTAATATTCAAGACACTGGTATTAATCCAGTATTCTTACATAAGAAGGCTTACATGACTGTTATAATATCGGATGCAATTTCTCTCTTTTCTTCTTCTACTTCAGTGTTGATGTTCTTGGGAATCCTCACAGCTCGTTAAGCAGAGCAAGATTTTCTGATATCCTTGCCTAGGAAGTTGATAATAGGCCTTTCTACACTTTTCATTTCTATTGCAGCTATGATGGTCGCCTTCTGTGCAGCTCTTCTAGTAATGTTAGATGGAATGATGGAGGTTACCGTTCCATTTGTTTTGCGTGCTTGTCTTCCAGTCACTCACTCTCTTCATGTTTTCACAATTTCCTCTACTGGTTGAGATCTTCATGTCAACATATGGACCAGGCATCTTCATCAAAAGGAAAATGAAGCGCTTGTACTAAATTTAATTCTACTTGCTAGCTTTTGTTCACTTTGTTGAAGACTCTATAGCTGAAATAATGTGTCGATTGGCAAGGATTGCTGCTGCTGCTGCTGCTGCTTGATCTACCGTTTTAGTTCTTGCTGTTTGCTTTATTGTTCTAGCTGAAGGTTTCCAACACCGTGTAAGTTCTCCAGGAGGCGTTCGCTACAATTTCCAGCTGTAAATCCGGCCTATTCCACATGATGAAGTCACCTGTGATGCTGCACTTGATTGCAACAGACCATGGGATGCGTCTGAATTCCCTTATATTGATATGGGAGAAAATCACATTGATCAAAATCTCACAGTAAAGAAATCCGAATCACTAAAGTTTAATAATGGTTAGAAAGTAAAATAAAATTATTCTTGGAAACTTGATGCAGACAGAAACGATAACAATAACACATAAACACATAAAATTTGATAAATAAAAAGGGTTGTGGATATGAATCTTAAAATCACAATTTTATTTTTTGAAAAAATAAGTTTAATGGTGTCTGCTTCTTAGATATTTATTACGCCTTTAAATATATCAGAAAACCTCACCTTTACTATAAAAAAAAAGTCGAAAAGCATAAAGAAAATTAACATAAAATCCGAATTAAAACAATAAATATGAAAAAAAAAACTTAGAAGAAATAACAAATTTAATACAAACAACAATATCTAGGCCTAATTTTGAGATATTCAATGGTCAGATGAACAACAAAGTGAATCCCCATTTGAAAATTACTTTTAGAATTACTTGAAAAAATTTGAGTAAAATTCAATAATCAAATCTCATGTTATTGTCATTTTAAGTTACAATTCTAGTCTGACAAAACCAAACATTTCCTTGAACATAAATTTATTTCATTGATCCATAAAAATATATATATTAGATCATTCACATAGAAAATAGTTTGCTTGCGGCAAATTCCATCATCTAATTGTGATACATTCTCATTTAAATACTTAAAACTCTTAGTTGTCACAAGTACGAGTACATCAAATCTGATATATATAGAGTTTTAATTACTAACTAGTAGTTTCAATCTCACCTGAGGAGGTGGATGTGATCTGGGCTACGTCATCCTGCCAAAGTGCCTCAAGTGATCATGGCCGTTCATTGATCTATGAAATTTGTCGGCATGGAGAAATGGAGAACCAATTCTAGAAACTTGGAGACTCTTCAGAGAGCAATCTGATGTTAAAGTCGACCTTTCAGGTTGTCCAATGACAGCAGCATTGGAGAAAAAGGACTCGGGAAAAGTGACTCTAGCGAGGACATAGTATCAGACCTTCTGGGCCATTTTTGCTCAACCATTGCTGCAGACAGTGGCGGAGCCAGGGGAGTCTGGCAGGGGCCCGGGCTCCTGTAAGGAAAATTTTCCCAGTCTCTCCCTTTATAAAATAATTAAAATTTTAATTTTTTTAAATATATATTTTTTTAATTTGGCCCCCCTTACTTTTTTTTTTCTTGCTCTGCCCCTTGGCTGCAGACATTCCTTCCATACTTCTCGATGGGGTTGCTATATCTTTGCTCCTCTAAACTGGATCCTTCTCTTAAAGGAAAGCAATGCAATGCAGTGGTTGCTTCCTTTGGTTTGGGTTTCTTCAGTAACTCTAGCTGCATTAGCTTGTGTTGTAGCCAAATAGATTCTTGTGGGGAAAAAGAAAGAAGGCCAAACAGACGGGATTTTTTATTTCGAAATTATTTGGTAATGCGGTGTAAATTTTATTTTTAAAATATTTAAGTTTTATTTTTGTTAAAATTTGATATGTTTTGTATATTTTAGATCGTTTTGATGTATTGATATCAAAAATAATTTTTAAAAAATAAAAAACAACATTAACATGTATTTCAATACAAAAAATTATTTAAAAAATAATCTCAACCACACTATAAGAATATTTCTCATAAGTTTCGATAAATTCAAGAGTAGTTATCATAGCATGCATGAAAGGAAAAGGAAGAACATCTAGCCCAATTTAGGGTTCACTACTAGCTATAGTTCCAGGAATGATTCAAAAATGGGTACTAGCAATAGTTGCAGGAATGATTCAAAAAGGGTTTGATTTATTGAATTACAAAGTTAAACCTGTATATTACTTGTCAATCCGAATTAATTATTTTAGATAAAATAATATTGTTTTTTTTTTTAAATAACTAGAGTTGACAAGATCAAATTTAAATTAGGTTTGACTATAACAACTTGATTAATATTTATTTTATTTTATATTAAAATCACATCCAAATTAAAATTTAAATGGTGAATTTTTTTTCCAAATTAATTTACTAAGTTGAACAAAGTTTAATTACCATAATACTAAGCTAACGAGTGTCCTTGTACTTTGAGAATCAAATAGATGACATTCCAAAGAAGCCGTGTGAGAATCTGATTCACATATGCCCCACTCTTGCCTATGAGGATGCGAATCATGTAGAAGGAAATTGGGATTTTGTGTTTGAAATTGACCTTCCAAGCATTGCTAGGGTTCTTTCTTATTTCAGAGAGGGACCAATTAGTAACTATGATTTCTTTAAATAATTATTTTTATATTTCTTTATTATAAATCTCACCCTGAGAAAACCTCTCCATATCTTCCAAGAAAAAAAAAAGGCAATAACTAGCAAATAAGGCATTTATTAATATTTTTCCTAGTCACCAAATTATAAATCATTTTTCTTGTGAGATTCTAGCAATCAATCATTGATGGAAAGTTGGATATTGAATTTTAAGTGATGAGAAAATCCATGACCCCTTCATAGATCTTCTTTATGTTGAATTTCAACAATTCCATTTAATTTTACTTTTTATTTTTTTAAAAAAAAAACACCACTGACCATTATAAATAACGTGTTTTTTTTTTTTCTTAATATAGATATGGATGCAGGTGATTATAACCCAGAAAATGAGAAAATATGAGGTGTTTTCATTCAACTTGGCCTCCTTACGAGGCTGCCACTCAAAAACGTCATCAGCAACATCATCATCTCTCTCTCTCTCTCAAAATCTCGATAGAGACCCGACTAAAATCTATCTCTCTGTAAAATATTTTATAGTAAATTATCGTGCTTGTGCATTGAATTTAGCAAAAACTGCTTGACTTTATTATTTTTCCGGCAAAAAAACCCTTATTGGGTTCGTTTCTTTGCGCCTTCTCTTCCTCTGGGTTCATCTCTATCTCTCATATTGGACTCTGTGTCTTCTTCTCTAACCCAACAAAAATAGAGAAAAGGGTTTCAGAACTTGAGACCAAATTGCTTGTTTGGTTGATTTGAGGTTCAAAGTCTTGTTTTTTTATCAAGTTTGATGGGTGAATTGGAAGAGATTGGAGCTGATATTTGGTAAGTTTTTTTTTAAAAAAAGTTTTGATATTTTTGTTATGTGGTTCAAAAAGTTTGATATTTTTTGGGTTTTTATGTGTTGTGTTAATTGATGTTTCATTGAAAGATGGTTTGTTTTTTTTTGTTGAATTAGTTTTGTGG
>Ga0325405_1002465_pt1 | contig 19049 bp, 11 predicted proteins | sample PopdelMetagenome_21_FD_205663 | JGI IMG/M metagenome (GOLD analysis project Ga0325405, IMG submission 205663) | Populus deltoides microbial communities from Bellville, Georgia, United States - Xylem-Control-R2 | ecosystem: Host-associated > Plants > Phyllosphere > Stem > Wood/Secondary xylem...
GTAATTAAAACTAAAAAGTTTTGTCGATCTTTAGTTAACTTCAAAGATGTTGAGATCATCAATCTTTCTCAATAAAGACTGCTTTAGATTGCTAGCAGTGATGAGTTTAACAATACTAGTAAAAAAAGAGCTAGTAAAAGAGAAGTAGATGTTTTACTGAGTTCAATTGAAAAGTTCTTCTGGTTACTAGTTTTGCACCTTATTAGTGTGCTAAGCCCAGCCATCCAAGGGCTTGGTAGTGTGTTAAGTTCCGGGCACGCTGGGTTTGGCGCTAGCCAGACCTAGACACTATTGGGTCTGGCAATATGCTAAACCCCAAGAATGCTGAGTCTGGCGCTAGTCAGACACAACAATTACTGGGCTTGGCATTGTGTCAAATCTCGACACGCTAGGTTTAGCGCTAGCCAGACACACATGTGATTAGGCTTGACAGTGTATCAAACCCCATGAATACTAGGTCTGGCCCGAGCTAGACCTAGACACTATTGAGCTTGATAGTGTGCCAAGCTCCGAGCATGTTAGGCTTAGCAGCATACCAAGTCCTTAGCACGTCCATTGGAATGTGTATCCTTTCTTGACATGCCCAAGGAAATGAGGTAATGTGGGCTTAACAAACATGCCAGATCCAGGGCACTTGAACCTGGCATTCCGCTAAGTTCATTATTTATGGACTTGGAAATCAGCCAAATCCATGATAACGTGGGTCTGGTAAACATGTCGGACTCAAGGTACCTGGACTTGGCCATTTGCCAAGTCCAACCTACTTGGATATAGAAGTTAGCCAAGTTCAAGGTAATATAGGTCTAGCAAACATGTCAAATCCAAGGCACTTGGACTTAACAGTCAACCACGTCCAAGATAACATTGGTCTGGAAAACATATAAGACCTAAAGTATTTGAACTTAACAGTTAGCCAAGTCAAAGGCAACGTGTGTCATGCAAATATGATAGATCTAAGGTACTTGGAGTTGGCAATTAGCCAAGTCTAAGGTGATGACTATCCTCCCTTGACACACCCAAGGGAATGAGGTAATGTGCGTTTGGCAAACATGCCAAATCCAAGGCACCTAGACTTGACAATCATCTAAGTCCAAGATAACATGAGTCTGACAAACATGCCAGATCTAAGATACTTGGATCTGCATTTAGTTAAGTCCAAGGTAACGTGGGTCTGGAAAACATGTCAGATTCAAAACACTTGGACTTGGCAGTCCTCCAAGTCCAATATATCATAAGTTTGATAAACATGCTAGACCTAAGATATTTGGACTTTGCAATCCTTTAAGTCTAAGATAACATGGGTCTTGAAAACATGCAAGACCCAAGATATTTGGACTTGGCATTTAGCCAAGTCCAAGGTAACGTGGGTCTGGAAAACATGTCAGATTCAAAACACTTGGACTTGGCGGTCAGCCAAGTACATTACACTTGGACTTTGCAATCAGCCAAGTCCAATATATCATGGGTCTGACAAACATGTCACACACAAAGTACTTGGACTTGACAATTAGGCAAGTCCAAGGTAACGACCATTCTTCATTGGGCACCCCCAATGGAATGAGGTAATGTGGGTCTGGTAAATATGTCAAACCCAAGGCACGTGGATTTGGCAGTTAGCCACGTCCAAGATAACATGAATCTGACAAACATGCCAGACCTAAAATACTTTTTGCTCACTTTGCCCTTCAATTTCATGTCCTTTAAAGCTCGAAATCCACTCCTATTTATAGGGGTGAGAAGAGGGATATTTTATCTTTATCGAGGATCAATTTTGGCCCTTGATTAAAGAGAAAAAGATACTAATCGTTGGCTCAAATGTGTCATCATGCTTTGTAAAAATTGGGCTACTAAGGCTAGTTGGGTTAGTCTCTTTAAGGTGGTGCTATGGTGGCTCTAGAGGCAATCAAACGGGAAGATTTACGTTGGGGTGCAGCACAATGTCAGGTCATCATAATGGTGTATGGTTTGTCCAGTTTGGTTGAGAGATGAAGTATTAAATGCTCTAAAAACATAATCACCCGAGCAGCCTTTTCGGGTAAAAGGTAGGGGATGATAAACAAGATGTCTGGTTTTCCTTTTTTTTTGTTAATGTTTGGTTAAAACAACGCCTTTTTTTTTTTGTCAAAGTGTGACATTTCATTTCTTCAATTTAACCCCTAATTGACCCTAAACTTTGATTTTCTTACAATTTTATCCTTAATTCTGATCAATTGACTTTGTAAAAATTAAATTTAGTTCTCTAAAATTTTAATCTTTTCTATTAAGTCCAAATTAGGCTTCCAAACTTAAGTTTCACCAATTAAGTCCCTAATAAAATAAATTTGACACATTAAAAGTATAATTAAGTCATTGCACCTAATTAAATCTTTTTAATTTGGCACATGATTAAATCAATTGGCTTATTAAAAATCTAATTATGTCCCTACACTTAATTTTTATGTAGACTTGTCCAATAATCATTTAATTTGACCTTAAATCTGTATTATCTCTCCAATTTTGGGTACAATTGGGTATATATATATACCCAGCCAGCTTTTGCCAATTGTTAGTCTTTTTGTTATTATTGTTTTTGTTCTCTTTTTAATTTCTGTAAGGAAAAAGGGTAAATTTGGGGGAAAATAACCCAAAAATAGGTCATGACACCCTTATTCAAATCTCTGAAACCAATGTATATTTTAGGATTTTTAATTTCTTTAAAAACCAGGTAGCTACTCTATTTTTCTAATTTTCCTTTATTTTTGGAGATCCCAATTCATGTCAGGTAATGATATATCTCACTCAGCTTTTTAAGACTAAATGTTAAGCTAATCTAGACTTTCATAAACTAGGATCTTTTGTAAGTCATAATTGTATACCAACTTTGAAATGAACTAGTTGAGTGTGTGGTTTGTTATTTCTAATTAGGTGATGGAATTATGTTTGAAAGGTCAATGTTATGTTGAAAGTCAAAAATAATTTTGAAAAGTTTGTTAAAATGCCATTCCCTAAAAACAAATCTAGAACATAAAGGAGATTTTGTTTAAGAAATTGGTTAATGGGTACATTTGAGACCAAATTAAAATTAAAGCCCACTTTCTTTTAGGGTGAAAACTTTGTTCGAATTTAATCTTTAACATAAGCTTTTTAACATTTTTTAAATAAATTATGGGTGAATAAAAAATTAATCTCAAAGAACTCCTGGTTGGCATGTTTTGATAAAAGTCAAAACCTTCTAAAAAAACTCTATCTCATATATAAAAGAAACAAGATTTTTTTGGTGATTATTGTAAACCCTAGTTGAGAATTAGGCAGAAAAGCAATTCAAATGCTTAAAAAATAGATTTATCAGAAGTACTAAATAAGCATTAGAACAAACCAAGTACGAAAAAATAATATAGAAAAGTGAATAAAATATTATTGGAAGTGAGTTACCTGAAAATAAAATTATCAATATGTAACTAAATGAAATTCAAGTTCACCCAGGTAAAAAGTTATATAGACAAATACCAGGATCAATAAATTTTATCTCGGGAAAAAAATTTACTATTTGGGATATAGAGGGAATTTGGTGTGCATGTGTGTGTGCACTGATAAGAAGAAAAAAAAGAGAAAAAGAAAGAAAGAAGGGAAACTACTATTTACATGTGAGAGAGAAAAAAATGGTAAAGAAAACAAAAAATCTTAAGAGGAGATGTTGAGGGAACATTAACCAAGTTTAGTGAGCATTAATTGGAAGGAAGAAAAATCTAGTGAAGGTGAATAGAAAAGGAAAAGGGAAGTTCGACTAAGATTAAAGAAAAAAAAGAGTTGGAAGCTTAAATTGGATAATGTTTACAGTTTAATTACTTGTTTGGTAAGGCATTCTAAAGACTTTCGATCTGATTTTTAATGGCTAAAGTCCTTAAATGATTGAATTTTTGAAATTTGGAAAGTTAGGGTTCTTGAATGAATTTGGAGGACATAAAAACTTATTGTAAATTGTCATGAGAAATAATGTGAAAGTTAGTAAAGTGATTAAATTATTGTAGCTGAAGTAAATTTTTTTGATAATTAAATAGATCTAGTGGTCGGCCAATCATGAGAGTCTTTCAATCTTGTTTTATGCTACTCTATTAATGCTTTGTACTCCATGATGTGAATTGATGAATATGTAGGCAGTAGAACTATTTTTTTTAATATCTCTTAACAACTTCTTAAATTTCATGGAGATGTCTAATGAGAAATATAGTTGATTGTTGGTCCTTATTAGATTTTGTATGTAAATGAGTTATGAGATATTTATAATTCATTAGAGATGTTAGATTGGTGGCTAAAATCCATGAAATTCAACGGGACTGTACAAAAGGTGAGATATCTAAGACAGTAATAGATCAAACATTAACAGTTGAGGTCTAAAATAGTTTCATATCAAATAGTAACAGTTGAGGTCTAAGACAGGAACAGATCAAACAGTAACAGTCGAGGTCTAAAACAGTAACAGTCGAGGTTTAAGATAGTAACAGATCAAACAATAACAGTTGAGGTTTAAGACTGTACAGTTGATGTCTAAGACAGGTAACAGTTAGGCTTTTATATATATATATATATATATATATATATATATATATATATAAAATAACTGAGTCGTGCGGGCACTTGCACGTTGAGATACTAACTCTGAAAATATACTTGATATGTGTATATATGTTGTGATGAGGAAATGAACATGCATAGAAAGTAACATATGTGTAATGAATGAATATGGATTCTCTATAACATTCGACTTGAAGGGATCATGACCAAAAACTTCCTTGTGATTCAAGAGGAGCGACCAAGATTGGATTTTCTGTTGGGGGAGGTCACGAGATAGGCGGAGCAGGTATGTGATTTTCCCTCCTTTTTGCACTTATGGAATTTAAAGTTTTTATGGTGAATGCAATTACAATAAATGTCATGTTTAATGTAAATAAAGTCTAGCGTATTTACAAGATTAGCTTTCGCTAATGGCATCCGTGATAGGATTACTGGGAAATGAATTATAAGATGAGCTTCGGCTAATGGCATCCGTGATAGGATTGCCTGGAGATAAATTACAAGATTAGCTTCAGTCGGCTAATGGCATCTGTGATAGGATTGCCGGGAGATGAATTACAAGATTAGCTTTGGCTAACGATGTCCGTGTTGGGACGCTCAGGAAGGATTGATACGACTCGATTTGTAAAGGGTATCCGTGTTTGAATGACCTGAAGGAATTGATAAATATAATTTCCTAAAAATATCTAGGTTGGACTATGCAAAGCACCTGGTTTATGCAAGTAAATAATAGTATTCAAATTAAAGATATGCAAATAAGTTTTAATTGGGTTTAAACGATTTACAAGCAAATTATAAGTTGATTGTTAAAATTCTTATGGATTCAATAGAAAATTTATACTTCATTCGTATACATTACATGATCATATATATTTCTTCTATTAATATAATGGTATGATTACTGAGTTGTTTGTGTAACAGGTCCATCAAATATACATGGAGATCATTAGTTTAGGACTCCACTTTATTAAGTTTATGTAAATATTTTACTTAAGCATAATGAAATTAACACAATTATGCAGTATGCTTTTGTGTAAACCTTGATGTATATATACAAGTCTTAGCTCAACATATAGTACATTAGTTATCTTGTAATTAACACTTTTGCAATGTTTAAGAATATTTATTATGTTTTAAATTCTCTCTTAACATTTTAGTATCCCTTTTACTTTTAAATTTTATAATATGATTCGTGGGTTATGTTCACACACACACACACATATATATATTGTGGATTGTATGAGGTGTTGAATATTGATGATTGAAATAAGGATCGAAATTAAGGGACCTTGTGATGATGGTTGATTAAGTAAATTGATAATAGTCGATAACTTGGAATGTTCTAAATACAAACGAAACTCTGCCTAAATTTTGGTAGAATTCTTTATAAAAAAAATTTACCCTCAAATTAAGAGCATATGTTGGGATCTTTTAGCGTTAATCAAATTATACAGTCGGGTCTGTTACAATTATACAATGGAAAATTGAGATGCTAAATTGGGCCAAAAGGGCACCTAAGCTTTTAGAGGAGAAATGTCCTAAGTAAAATGGGTTTTGGGCTTAAACTCTCACAAGTACGTCAATCAAGACAAGTTAGGTTGTTGGTTTATTGTAAAATAATATATTATGTAACAAAATATTATTTTTTACTAATTGAATAATGGAATTAGTTATTGCCAGAATTAATTTTTTAACTTCATAGTTTCCAAAATCCTCTATAAAAAGGGAGAGTGATTGAAGAGTTCCCTACAAAAAAATATTTTCCAGATTTTTACACACTTTTTTTTATTTTTTTTTTATTTTTCTTCTATTTTTATGCTCTGGTTTTCCTCCCAAATCCAGAGCTTAGGTTCACTTTGTTAAGAGATAATTGCGTTTTTTTGTTTTTTACTTTGGTTTAACGACCTTATTTAAAAGTGCATCTAAACTAAGGTGGTGGTGTTTAAACCTTGGTAGAGTTATTGTAAACATCATTTGCACCAAGAGATGAGTAATAAAGTCTTAAGAGCAAAGAATTCATCATTAATAACAACAAAACCTTTATTATTTTAAAGTGCTTTAAGAATTAAATACCTTTTTTTTTACCTACAATTTGAACTTAAATGCTAGGACTTTATTTTGATATCAATCTCAAGTTTGATGTATGCTTAGTATACATGCTAAAATCTTTATAGTCTTTGCCTTTAATTTAAACTTAGATTTTTTTAATTGTTGTAAGATGTGATTTTTTAGGATTAAATTGGAATATAGTACAAACACCCACACTAAAAGCAATGTTAAGTGTACAAATAGTAATGTAAAGTAAACTTTATATCATACTTCTATAAAGTGTAGAATTAACACACTTACCTGTCTTGTAGAATCTGAGTTGATTTTGACACATGTGCTTATAAGTGTACAACCATGACTCTTCCTTTTTCATATCAAACTTCTTAACCATATCTCTAACATACTTGGATTGAGAAATAAAAATTCCATTTTCACTTTGTTTAATTTGTATGTCAACAAAGAAGTTTAACTCACCAGTCATACTCATTTCAAATATATGTTTCATTTCTTTAGCAAACTCATGAGAAAGTGAATCACAAGTAGCTTCAAACATAATGTCATCAACATAAATCAAAGCAACGAGTAGATGTCTACCAGTTTTTCTTATGAAAGAGTCTTGGCAGCTTGTCTTATTTTGAAACTGTTATCTAATAGATTTTTGTTAACCATTCATACCATGCTCACGGTGCTTGTTTTAGACCATAAAGGGCTTTCTTCAACCTATACACATGATCAGGAAAGAAATTATTAGTGAAACTTTGGGTTGTTTTACTTAGACCTCTTCTTGTATAATTTCATTTAGGAGTGCACTTTTCACATCCATCTAATGCATATTGAAACTCAAGTGACACAAAATTGCAAGTAGCATATGAATAGATTCCAAACAAGTTACTGGTGTAAATGTTTTATCAAAATCAATCCTTACGGCTTAAGTGTATTATTGTGCCACAATCTTGTTTTGTTTCTGATGATTGTTCCATACTTGTTTGATTTTTTTTTGAAGACCCATTTAGTTTTAATTATGTTGCGACTATCAAGATATATAATCAATTTCCATACGTCATTTCTTATAAAACAGTTTAATTCTTCATGCATGGCATTGATCCAGCTTTAATCTAGTAGGCATCTTCAACATTTCTAGGTTCAATCTTTGATAAATAACACACATGGGAGACTTGATTGATAACTCTTTTTCTTAACCTCATACCTTTATTCAATTTTCCAATAATGTTCTTTTTAGGATGGTTGTGTTTTATCTTCGAGGATGGTTCTTTCTCTCATCACTGTTCAAAAACGTGTGAAGAACTCTCATCTTGGTCTTTCTTATCCTATTTTGATAAGGTTTCTTTAGTTATCCTGATGATGTTATCGATATCTTTCTTGAGATTCTCATTAACAACCACATTGAATGATTCTATGACAGTTTAAGTTTGTAGGTTATAAATGTTTCTCATCTAGAGCTTTGAGAAAAGCTTTCATTCTTATCTTTCAATAGATATAGTTATCACAATTGAATTATGATGGTGAAGTTAGTGTTGACATATTCATTAAAAAAAATAGATCTCACTTTAAAATGAGTGAACTTGCTCTGATACCATTTGACAGTCTTGTTTAAATTCCCTGTATGCTAAGAAACAATCCGCTAACACTTTACAAACACTAATCAGTAACTAAATAAATATAAGTGCAGAAAACTTAAATGAAAAGTTATTTGGTTATGAAAGGAAAATCTTTTGAATAACTTTTTAAAAGATAAACCCCCCTAAAAATAGCCAAATCTAAGATAAACAATTTTCACTAGTTTAGAAGATTACAAGGTGAGTATTCTCAACACAAATCCTTTGTATCTATATTACCTTACTTGTCAAGACAAACACTATGTTTTGTCTTCTACCACGATAGCTTGCCAAAACATATGATGATCTTCAAACTATTGTCATCCTAACTAAAATATGTAATTGCTAACAATTAACACAAGAACTCCTCCATAGAAATTTGTAGGCTCTCCAACTCTTTAGCAGACAATTCTCATTGAGAATTTTCTTCAAACTTCATTCGTGTGTCAAGAGTATATGCTGCAAAACTTTATGTTACTCTTTAATTGGTTGGTCACTCTTGCTTTGTTGTTAGTGTTGCTTCACCAAATGTTTCTAATTGTCCTATCTTATATCACATCCAATTGATAAGAATAAAAACCCTTGATAATTATTATCTTCAAGCTTTCTAGTCTGTTACGTTCTTAAATGAATGCTAATGTATTCCACAAAAACAATCATCTTATAGTTATCTTTGGATAACTTATATTTATCTTCTTTTGATCAAACTTATTTGAACTTCCTATATAATTTATCCAAACAAACTAGATAATTATAGAAATAATCATGTTATATTCTATAAGATAAACTCGAGTAATTATTTATCTAATTTTGGTAAATTAACAATCTAAACAAATTCATCTTATCAATGCAAATAATCATTCACTAATCAAAGTCAATCATTTCAACATTTACAAATACAAAAAAAATTATCTAGAAAAAAGTTGTAAAACACCTGAATATACGAGCAAACAACAAATACTACAAATAAATTTTGATAAATTAACTTGAAATATAAATGGGTTACAAAAAAATAGAAGGGTTTACTAAGATGATGGTGTGAAACTTGACAAAAAAAAAAAAAGAGATAGAATTTGACGCTATTGACAAATATGGGTCGACGTTGACAAGTTAAGTGGTCGAAATTGCAAGAGGGTTGTTGCAACGTGAAGAGATTTGAAAAGGGGATTACTTTTGTGTTTTTTATAAAATGAAGAAGAAGAAGTGGGGGAGAGAAAACTATCGGGTTTTAATTCATTTAAAATTATCGATGAAAATTTTGTCAGCAATTCTATTAACATTACCGACGTGTCAAATTCTTAATAGAATTTTAATTGATTTTTTTATTTTTTCAATTTTATCAATATTGTTTTCAAAAATTATCAGCATAATATTTTTTTCAGCATTTTCGTTGCTAATTGATAATTTTTTGGTAGTGGGAAATCTAGCAGAGTCATAAAACAATTACTAAAATTCTCATGGTGTTGTTAGACAATTTCTTAATCTACATAAACTCTTTTAATTAATTAATTTAAGCTCTCTCTCTCTTTCTCTCTCTCTCTCTCTCTCTCTCTATATATATATATATATATATTGGTAAGACAATAACATAGACCCCTTTTCCTTAAACCAATTTAAATTATATGAATAATTTTCAAATTTTTTAGTCCTAATAATTTTTATAAATACAATTTAGTCTATGAATTATACTTTTTCAATTAAATCTGTACATGTTAGATTGTAAACTTTTTAAATATTAATAATTGGTTTAAGGATAAGATAAGAGTTTTTGGATTTCAATAGATATATTTGTTTAAAAAAATAAAAATTTTATTTCATATAATATTATATTTTTGTAATTTTAGTTTTTTCTTGATTTTAACTTAAAAATGAAGATAAAAGTTAAAAAAATAAATATAAAAATACAAAAGAATGAATAAATTCTCGATAATAGATATATGATACCATAGAAAATAAATTAAGAAATTATTAAAAATAATTTATTATGGTTAGGTCATCTATGTATTTTTACTTTGATTTTGATGTTTCTTCTTGTACTATCATAAATATATTATTTTTAAATAAAAAATATTATTATTATAACTTAAACGGGTTGATGGAGTGGATTTAAATAGATACATCCATTGAAAAAATAAATTTTTTTTTATAAAATTATATATTTATAATTGTCACTAAATTGAATTTACTATAATGATAACAATATATTTTTCAAAGAAACATTTTAAGAATTAAAATGTGCATTAGTGAAAATTTTATACTAAAAGAACATGACTCATCAAATTTTAATGATTTTAGCAATATTAATATGTGACAGAAGGATGTACCAATAACAAAAATATAATATGTTAATTTTATTATAAGATAAAAAAATAGTAAAAAAAAGCTTAAAAATAATAGTATGCACGAAGGCATTAGCTTTAAACAAAATGCCTTGTGAAAGATGGAGGGTATGTGTTATGAACAAGGAGAAATCACGATGGAGGAAACTAATTTATGAGCTAGATCAAATAAGAAAGTCAAGATGAATAGAAGAAAATGCCCTATGAAAGAGGAGCTGATGATCAAGGGTTTGGAAGGCAAAATGAACAAGGAATGCTTCAGCTACAAGGACTCATCATTAGTTTCTGCTTTTTTGGAACAACAGTTAAAGCAAGATAGCCAACATGAACATTATGTGTCCGAGGAAGATGAGGAAGATGAAAGTGGAGAGGAAGACTGCCTAGTAATAAAACTATCAATGAAGGAGAAAAAACATGTAAGGGCACCCTGACGTCAAACAATCATCATGAAAGTTATGGGTTGATGAGGAGGCTACACTTATCTCTTACGACGACTACAATTACTATGGAAGATTCACGGGAATTTAGGACTTATGGATTTGGGTAATGACTTTTTTCTGGCAAAATTTTCAAATTCAGATGATAGAGATTTTGCCCTTTTTTAGAGGACCGTGGACGATTGCTGATCATTATCTCACGATGAGACCGTGGCATCCAAATTTTGATCTATTTGAAGCCACGATTGATAGAGTAGTGGTTTGGGTGAGATTGTCTGATCTAGCAATGGAATATTATGATAATGGGGTGTTTTGGAAGATCGAAAACCATATCAGGAGAACGTTAAAGATTGACAAAACCACTATTATTGGCACACAAGGAAACTACGAATGAATATGTGTAGAAGTTGATCTTACGAAGCTGTTGTTATCGAAGTTTAAATTAAGACGACGTATTCAAGAGATAACCTATGAAGGGTTGCATCTGATATGCTTCCAATGTGGTCAATATAGGCATAAAAAAGAGAATTGTCTTTATAGTGAAATGCATAGGGAGACAAGTCATGAAAGCACTGTAATGGATCAAAGTCTGAGGGAAACAGTTACAAACCGTGGTGTAGGCATTGATGTTAAGACACCGGAGATCATACCAGAGATTACAGATCAGTATGGTCTATGGATGGTGATTGCTACTTAAAAGTGCATTTTTATCAAGGTTTTATATCATTATATGGCACTTAAAATATCATTAAATTCTCTAACTTAAGTATGTTTTATAATAGCAAGTACGATAATATAAGATATCTTTAATTTATGATAAATGCTCATTTCAAATGCAGGCATGTTTCATAATTCAAAGGATTGATTGATTTGTTTGACTACTAAAATTGAGAAGACAAAGAGAAGGCTAAGCTTAAAAAAGAGATGCTGGTTCAATTCAAACTAGAACACCATTCAGTTATTGGATCATAACTGGAGCTGTAGAACTTGGATGTAGGTCTGGTTTATATGGATGGAAAGCTAAGACATAGGCCTAAAACTTTCATGAGAGTCCAAGATTCAAAACGGTATTTTTCATGTTCAAATTGTAGCAACAAAAGAGAAGTTGGAATCTGTCCTGCAGCCCAGACATTGTTCGGTGTTTAGCCCATTTCTCGAGTTCTAGACGTTCAAATGAGTTCATTCTTGTTTTTTTAGAAATATGAGACAAATGCCCAGAACTTTCCTGAAAGACTACATGTTCAAATTATGATGTTAGCAATGATGTTTGGTTCAAACAAGAAGATAATGGTTGTTACAAAGTCAAGAGGTGGCCACCCACTCAATAATTAGTCATCAAATCAATAGTTCCAAATTTTAGCCTATAAAAGGAGGCATTTGCCATACATTTATACATCTTGGTGTTTAGATCAAGATAACTCTCTTTCTTTGTATTTTGTAATGTTCAAGTTTTATTTTATATTATATTAATCTCTTGTTTATACTTTTCATTTCCTTTACTATACTTAGTTAACTTATATCATGTCTATGTTCTTATATTATTTATTTATGTTTTTCTTCTTCATAATATTTAGCTAAGTTAATTTTGTTAAGGTGAAAAGGGTACATTGATGGTGTAAGAATAAATATAATATAAACTCAACGTGGACTTTAATGTTTGATACTAACATATTTTATATTTGTTATCTTACTCACTCTTAATACCTTACTTATTAAATGGTTAATCTAGATTTGTGTTGTACAACCCTTGGTACAACAAATACTTGGAACTTTCATAGCCTACTGTATGGTATAACTGACACTTGTGCTATGAAAGGAACTTGATTTGTTGTTAACATAAGTTATCACCATGAATACCTGACTACATTTACAAGTATTGGCATTACTCAAATAAGATAATTAATATAATCATGTTAATAATTTATAATCCGATTGGAACCTCCTTTGTGTGTGGTTTCCAGTTGAGTAATAAAAGGAGTTTATACTATACTTATTTGAAATACCATTAGTGGATCCTCTAACCTTGACAATTATATTATCCTTGTTTAATCCTTACATCAATATCACATCTCAAAAGTTCTCTTAAACTCCTTTTCATTTGTTGTTTATAATTTTATATAGTTCACCTCCCTATGGTTCGACCCCGGTCTTGCCGGGTTATTTATTACTTCGACACTCCTGCACTTGGGATAAGAGATCAATCTTTTGATCGTGTCAAGGTTTTGATGTCGTTGTCGGGGAGGTAAGTTATTGTATAAATTATATATTTTATTTTATTTTTCTTTTCACTTTTATTCTTTTTCTAATTTTTTTTCTTTGTTTCTTCTTTTTCTTTATCTTTTCTTTTGCACTTGCATGAGAGTTTGGACACGCACATTAAATGGTAGACTTTCTAGGAAATCCTCATCATTTTCAGAAAACATGGCCGAAAAGGATAATCAGTCACTTCATAATGAGAATAATCGAGTTAGAACACTTAGAGACCACATGAATCTTACAAGAACAAGTGCACCATCATGTATAAGTTTCCCTCCTGATACATCTCACTTCAATTTTAAGCCATGCATTATTCAACTTTTACCTACTTTTCATGGTTTAGATCTAGAGAATCCATACTTGTATTTGAGAGAATTTGAAGAAGTTTGTAACACTGATTTAAATTGTATTATGAACACCATCAGATTAAAGCTTTTTTCTCTTTTCTTTAAAAGATAAAGCTAAAACATTGCTACAAAATCTTAAGTCAGGATCCATTCGTGTTTGGGATGAAATGCAACAACAGTTTTTAAAGAAGTTTTTTCCATCTCATAGAACAAACTCTTTCAAAAGACAAATCACCATATTTACTCAAAAGCCAAGAGAAATATTTTACCAATGTTGGGATAGGTATAAAAATTTGCTTAATACATGTCTTCATCATGGTTTTGAAACATGGAGATTTGTTTCATATTCTCATCAAAGATTAACACCTAAAGATAGGCAAATGGTGGAATTGATGTGCAATGGAACTTTTGAAGATAAAGACCTTGATGAAGCAATGGAGTATCTAGACTTGTTAGCTGAAAATGCTCAAAATTAGGACACTACAGGTACTTATGAGGCACTGGGTAAAACTCAACCTCATACATCTAGTGGAGGTATGTATAACCTTAGGGAAGATCATGACCTCCATGCCAAATTTGCATTTTTAGCTAGAAAAGTCGAGGCACTAGAATTAAAAAAATGGTCAATTAAAATCTGTTTAGGAAATTGTGTGTTAAATTTGTGAAACTAATGAACACTCAATCAATGATTGTCCAACTTTGCCTTCTTTTAAGGAATGTCTCAATGAACAAGCAAATGTTTTAAACAGTTTTTAAATGCCAAATGATAACCCATACTCGCAAACATACAACCCTAATTGGAGAGACTATCCAAATTTCAGTTGGAAGAGTAGTAACAATAATGTACAAACTTCACAGCCACCATTTCAAGCACACCATAATTTTCAAAATTTTTATGGATATGCACCTCATTATGTTTCCCCTCCTAAAAGAAATCTTGAGGAAACATTACATGTATTCATTGTGGACCAGTGGATACTCGGAGGGTCAGAAAAAATAGAGGGAAGACTAGTGGATATAAGAAGGTGCAACATGTTCAGTAATTGGATACAAAATTATGGATTAATTGACTTCGGTAGTATTGGACCAAAATTTACCTGGCAGGGTCAGGAGATCAGGGGATATGGTAGAGTATTTGAAAGGTTGGATGGGGGTCTTGGAAATCATCTCTTTAAAGTTAAATTCCCTGAATTAATAATAAAGATGCTTCCTAGAATTAAATCGGATCATCACCCGATCTTAGTCTAGACTCATAATAGAGGTTTACTTTATAGAGGTACAGAGAAGCCATTTAGATCTGAAGCAGCTTGAATGTCCAATGGTCAATTTGCCGATATCGTCCAGCAGAGTTCAGTGAAAGGAGTTGAAGTGGTCAGTTCAAGACAAGAATTGACAAGTAATTTGAAGACTTGGAATAAGGAAGTTTTTAGGAATATCTTTTACAGGAAAAAAAGAGTGGTGGCCCGATTACAAGGCATTCAAAAACATCTGAATGGGAACAATTAGCCTTTCCTAAACAGATTGGAAAAGGAATTAAATAGTGAATACAACCAAATTCTCAAGCAAGAAGAGATCTATTGGTATAAAAAAATCAAGGTGCCAATGGATCTCTTTTAGTGATAGAAACACAGCTTATTTTCATACCAAGGCTATAATCAGAAGATAAAAGAACATAATTTAATGTTTGAAAGATAATGACCACCAGTGGATATGGGATGATATGAAATTAAAGGTGATGGCTAGTGAGTTTTACAAGAATTTATTTTCCAAATAAGGGGATTTCCACCACAGAGAACACTTCTTTTCAAAATTTCTGACCATTGATGAAGGGATTAAAAACCAATTACTTGGGACCGTGACAAATAAGGAGGTGGAACGAGCTTTGTTTGATATGAAACCTTTCAAGACACCAACCAGATGGATTTCAGCCCATGGTTTTTCAATCTCTGTGGCAGCTGGTTGCTGATGATGTGTGCAATTTTATCAGAAAGGCTTTTTAAGGGTAGACAAAATCTATCATAAGTCAATTACTCACTGATAGTGCTCATTCCTAAAGTTCCAATGCCGAAGTTTATCCATCAGTTCAGACCTATCGGGTTATGTAATGTAGTTTCAAGATTCTAACTAAAGTTATAGCTAACAGAATCAAACCATTAATGACTTTTCTGGTTACAAATAATCAATGCAGCTTTGTAACGGGAAGGCATACAGTGGATAATATCATTGTGGCCCAGGAGGTTATCAGCTCGATGCGCAATCTGAAGAGGGGAAGGAAAGGTTTTATGGTAACAAAAGTTGACTTGGAAAAGGCTTGTGATAGATTGAATTGGGACTTTATTAGAGAGACATTGGTGCTAGCAGGAATTCCACGTGATATGGTTGCTCTTATTATGGCATGCATCGAAACAAATTCTCCAAGTGTGTTGTGGAATTGTATTGTTGCTGACAAATTCCTTCCTGCGAGGGGAATTAGACAAGGAGACTCTTTCTCCCCGTATATTTTCATGTTATGTTCTGAAAGGTTATAACATCTTATCCATCAACAGGTTAGGATAGGGGCGTGGAAAGCTTTCAGATTTGGATGAAGGGGACCTTTTATTTCACACCCACTTTTTGCAGATGATATGCTTCTATAGAGGCCAACGAGAATCAGTTATCCAAAGTGCTAGAGTGCTCGAACTTATTATGTGCGGTGTCGAGTGCGAAAGTTAGTCACAGTAAAACAAAGATGTATTTCTCTAAAAATGTCTCTCATTCTTTAGCTAAGGACTGGGAGGTCCGAATTCAACACGTATTTAGGAAGGCTAACGCAGCAGCAAATTGGTTAGCAGATTATGGTCTTACCATAATCTGATTGGATTCAATATTCCTCGTTAAATATAGTTTTTTTTTTCTCTCCAGGCTTGAAGCCTCGATTTTCAGCATGCATCTCTCTTTCTTTCAGTCTCTTTTTAATCGTGGATCCGCTGCATTAACTACTAAGAACATTATAAGAAATTTCTTCATTGACTTGGCGTAACCACGTTTGTGACCTCATTAAGAAATTTGAAGTAACTTACAACAATTTCTTCATTATAGAAAACAGTATTTTAAATTTTCATGTGAAATTATCATTTTTTAGTGGTGATTTTGGAGAACTAGCTCAATTGTTTTTTATATTTTAAATTTTCAGTTTCAGATGTGATGCTATAGTTTAATAGCTTTCGATATATTTTTATATTTTAAGTTATTTTTTAATTTATGCTTTATATATATATGTGTGTGTTCTCTCATCCAAAATGATAAAATTGCTCGCATATGATAAACTTAAATCTGACCCAATTTATTATAAAAAATTAAAAAAAATGTATTGTCATGTGTCATTAAATTTTTTTTCATATATTTTTTAATAAATTAGGTGGGATTTTCTTAGTTTTTTATGGAAAGGTATTTCCATCGGTTTAGATGGGAATTTTTTATTAAAAGAAATAAATTGAAAACTAACTTTGAGTTTAGAGATAAATTTGAAACAATTCAAATTTTCCTAAAATTCTCTCTCTAGCTTTACTCCCCCAATAAATTGGCCACATGGAAAGCCAAGAATTTGTCCCTAGCTGGGAGAATTACACTTTGCAGATCTGCTCTTGCGACGGTGCCTTTATATCCAATGCAATCAACAATGCTCCTGAAGTCTATTTGCTTAGAGACTGAAAAGATCTGTCGAAATTTTATTTGGGTTGATAATGAACATGATAAAAGACCTCATCTCGTTCAGTGGAAAAAATGTTGCCAACCAAGAATGGAAGAAGGGCTGGGTTTACGCAATATACACTGCCTAAACAGGGCTTTTATGATGAAACTAGGATGGGGTATTTTGAATGATAATACCACCTTATGGGCAGAAGTTATACGTGTCAAGTATGTACACTATCAAACTATTAGCTCTTAAATAAAGGCAAAAGGATGTGACTCTCCGTTATGGAAAGCCATTTGCAGAGTGTTACCTCAAGTCGATGCAAGAATTGGGTGGCCTATAGGCAATGGATGCATGGTTAGATTCTGAAAAGATGAGTGGCTTGATGGTTATGGAAAGCCATTTGCAGAGTGTTACCTCAAGTCGATGCAAGAATTGGGTGGCCTATAGGCAATGGATGCATGGTTAGATTCTGAAAAGATGAGTGGCTTGATGGTTTCGATCCTTTGATTCAGTATGCCCTACAAGAAATGCCACATGAAGGGAGCAACACTCGGGTGACAGATATGGTGGAGAGAAATAACACATGAAAATGGGAAGACTTTGCCCATCTTCTCCCCGTAAGAGTTCTGATGGTTATTGTTAGTCATCCCGTGCCAAGTACTATGATGGGGACAAACAATATGTTAGGAAAGCATCTTCTAATGGCCAATTCACAATTAAAATGGCTTATAAGCACCAAGCTAACAGTGAGCTCCATGGTACATCAGGGGATCCAACCTGGAGGATGGTATGGAAATGGGAAGGACCTGAAAGGATTATAAGTTTAAAATTGCTCGCATATGAGAAGCTTAAATCTGACCCAGTTTATTATAAAAAATTAAAAAAGAATTTAGAGATAAATTTGAAACAATTCAAATTTTCCTAAAACTCTCTCTCTATCTTTACTCCCCGAATAACTTCCGCAGACTTTCATTAATTATCGAACAGGTTCAAAATATAATGCATATATAGAGCTTCGCAGTCGAATGGTCCTATCTTTGCGTATGTTACTTACTAAATGTTACTACGAGACATGAGTAGTTAGAAAAGATAGGTATTGTTCATTGTATTAGCTTTTAGTGTCATTTACTTGAAATTAAGATTGTTATCTTTGAAATTTAAGAGTATCTAAATTTATGGAGGTAATTTGATTTGTGTGCCTAACTTACTAATTCATTTCATCATGTCACAAAAATACTTTGATTGTATATTCTTTCAAGTAAAAGTCCTTTTCGATCTTGAAATATGTACACTACTTTGTATTATTAATTAAAAAAATAAATAACAATAATAAGATTCGAACTTGTAATTATTTTGATTATTAAAATTATGATACTATATCAAAAAATTAATTTAACCTAATAATTTAAATTATTAAATAAAATACTAAGATATGAACTATAGGATTTTCAGACAACATAGATTTATTATATAAATATTCTTTTTATGTACTTGTGCTATTTTGCGCATAACAACCATTTTGAAATTCCGATCAACAAGAACCTTGTTCCCAATCTTTTTTCATATTAATTCCATTTAAGTCTCCAATCTATTTTTCATTTGCAATATCATCATTCCATCAAATCTATTAAATTTAATTAATTTTTTTTTTAAAAAAATCTCAATCCACGCTTTTCACATTATAAAAGGTGCACGTGCAGTCGAATTTATCATATTAGATGGTCACATATAGATAGAGGGATGGTAATGCACAGAAAAGAAAGATTAGAGACCTGAAT
>Ga0325405_1002466_pt1 | contig 19047 bp, 16 predicted proteins | sample PopdelMetagenome_21_FD_205663 | JGI IMG/M metagenome (GOLD analysis project Ga0325405, IMG submission 205663) | Populus deltoides microbial communities from Bellville, Georgia, United States - Xylem-Control-R2 | ecosystem: Host-associated > Plants > Phyllosphere > Stem > Wood/Secondary xylem...
GCTACCATGAAGACAATTACGAGTTTTATCACACAATATACCTCAAGGACTTCATTTATCACACCTTTACTGTGTGAAGCTGCACCTTTCTGTTGCTTTTCCATTCTTGCAACGGACTGGTCATCAAATGTGAATGCAACAATACCCTATGAGCAATCAATTGTTCTGTCAGTAAATTTAACCCATGCAATGATTTGCTTTGATACTAGCAGGGGTAGAATTACCTTTTGAGCTGCTTTACTGAACTGGGTGGCAGCATCACTTAAAGCATAGACTGTGTTACTTACAAGACTAGTAGTACCTTGTGCCATGCCAGTTATCAGTCCAGTGGGGCTCTGTAAAAGCAATAGCCTAATATCAACACAAGGATGCACAGTGTAATCTTCAAGCAATTTGTAAAGCTTTATACCTGCAAAAAGCTTCTGGCAGGAACAGACAAAAAGTCTCTTATGCCAAGGCCTAAACTCCTTGCAAATCCCATTGGGTTACCAATAACACCCGCAGAACCAAACACCTGCATATTGCAGAATTATAAGGAATGCGGACAGAATGATATTAAGTTATGGCAACATGGTAGGCTGTAAAGCTACCAAAAGAAAAAAACTGACATAAAATTATAATTGATCTTAACAATAATAGAGTGAAATCATGTCTGACAGAGTCAGGCAGAAATTGTGTAGAAAAATTGTTCACTTTTGACAAACCAACAAAACCATTTTACACCGTTTACCTTGTACATCTCATGAAGAAGTTGACGAGTGTAATGCCGGATGAGGATATCCTGCATGGACTCCCAACTAGCCATCTGATGTTCAATTCTGAATTGTTTGAGATGAATTCGAGCTCCCTCAACATCAGCAAGAGCCATAAGTCCTCTCTGTTGTTAATAGCAAATAGCATAACCATATTTTTAATAGCAAATGTGCTTGAAAGAAAAACATATTAAAATTTATAAAACTGGCCGAAACCAATGCCTTATGCCACTTCGTTCAAACATCCATCCATTTACAGTCAATTTAAATAACATTAAGAATGTTTCACAATAAATCTTAAATGGAAGGACAAAAAGGTCACTTACATGAATAAGAGATTCTCCTGATGTAAGAATTCCATTTCTCAGCATCCATGGAGAACTAGAAAAGCTGTGCACAGAATATATTGTGGTTTTAGTAAGTACACCATAGATTGGGAGCAGAGCTGAAGTAAAAGCAAGTGTAGTTTGCGACTCGCCTCAAGGTAAACTTGACGGGGGCCAAATCAAACAGTTCTACATAGATCTTCTTCTGTCTTCCATCCAAAAAGGAAATATGTTGCCAGGGGGCTCCAATTGGAACTACTGGAGGTAGTGCTGCACTATTAATTTGACTCTTGCTCAATGAAGATAAGTTGATTCCAAGCAGCTGGCTATCTATTGTTTTGAAGTATTCACGAGTTTGAGCATGAATGAAACCCACATCACATAGAAGAGGTGGGTGTTTGGGATCTGAAAATGGCAAGACATTACTCTGGAACCTTGAAGAAACAGCTTTATAGAAGTCAAGCAATCTTAATATAACTTCTTGATCAAGCTCAAGGCGGAAATTTGCCACTCTGCAAATTCAACTGATTTTAATAAGAATCAGAATAAAAAAAGCCCGACAATTCAAACAAATTTGATGGGATGACAGGCACCTTAAGCTTATATACTCGAATGAAACCAAGGAGATGTCTTTCTTCCTCCAAGTTGCTACAGCGAGTGATAGTATAGGCTCACGAGATCTTTGCAATACTCTGTCACTCTTTGATTTAGCAATGTCATCCTTGACTCTCTGGCCCTCTGTGCTGCCTCGGTATTCTTGATTGAAGGACAGAATAACAGGATATGGTGTTGTTTGCAACTGGTTATCTATTTGCAATGACGAGATTTGAAATGAAATCTTTTGTTGATCCAAACTTTGAAGAAGATTAAGGCTAATATTCTGTGCACAGGCAAAGAGCAGTTCCTAACAAAGAAAGAAAGAGGCCTTGAAAACTTTTTCAGCATGTGTGAGTTAGTTGTCAAAACATATGTTCACTGTCCATTACCTGTGGAAAGGAATTAATCAAGCAGATACCAATATATGGAATAGTGACCGAGAATTTCTCCTTGTAATAAAATACATCTTTCTGTTTCTGTTCATGTTTAGTTTTTTCTCGGAACCATGGAGGTGATGGATCTTTAACATCTTTCAAAACATGGAAACTTGAATCAACAATACCGAGCACCTGAAGCAGAAGAAAACGGTTACTGCACTATAAAATGCATATGCATTGTATTAGCAAAACTATGAATGACAAACCTTTATTGCTCCCTCAGCATGGACAGATAAGAGCAATGTTCTTTCCGGCTTCTGAAAACAAAAACTGAAAAATCAAGTTCATGTTTTTTGAAAGCAAAATCTTGTGAAATAAAGCAACTTATCAGACGGCTATCAACAAGCAAACCTACAAGGCAGATAACAACCATGAACATATATCCTGCATAATTATCTTTTCCGGTACTGTAGTCCAACAACAAAGCTTTCATAGATTATAAATCACTTCTTTCTCTAATCTAGATTGATTGTTCATCTCCCTCTCTTTTCTTTTACAGAAGGTTTATCAGATTCTTGGTAAAACAAATCTCTTGTAAGCTTAGGAGAGGTCTGCACAAAACTGAGTTTTCCAGAGAATTCTGCAAATGGGGCCGCCTTAGGGCTTGATCCCTAGGTAGCCCCACCCCATTTTCTTAATTGTTACCTAAGAAAATCTTGCAGGCCACCCTCTGCTAAAGAAGTAAAAAGAACGAAGATACTATAACAGCACAATTAATGTGGCCAAAAAACAATGATTTAATATCATGACACATGCAGGTAGAAGTAAATTTCCTCCCACCCTGGTAGGAAGAAATTATTCTTCCGAGATAAGAATGGTTTATTTGTAATTGGGGGCTGCCATGAGAGGGCTGATGCAACCCCTTGTATAAAATTCGGTAGGGTATATTTTGTCTTCTAAGACTTTTTGTAAAAGTGATTTTTTCTGCCCGTTGCTTTCCTTGTTCTTATTTTAAACAGAAGGTAATTTTGCTGTGACAGTATTACTTAGTTTTGGACTTTACTTCTGCTGTTTACTATTCTGTCCACAATGCAACTTGCATTGCAAAGTAATACAAAAAAAAAAAAAAAGACTGAATGATAACATCATTCCAAATCAGTATTTGTGCTGTCTAGGACTCAGTAAATACGGTCTAAAAGGGCATACCTCAGCAGTTGCCTTCAATTGCACTGGTATGTACTCTTTCAGATCATCAAGAGCATAGGACCCAATGACACGCTGTCCAGGAACCTTGCATGTTTCAATCAAAAAAATCAGTACTAGGCAACCCATAAGCATCTATCATTATTTTTCTTCAGGGTAAGGAGAACATACCTCAACAGTGAGACGATGGGGAAAACAGGGTTCATCCCATGCATATGGGCAAGAAGTGTAAGGGTGAATGACTGTGTCAAAATTTTCACATTTTTGTTGGTAAACCCGTAACCTCTGCAAAGGAGAAGTGCAATAAAAAAATGCTACCAGATTATATAACAAGAACATGTTCGGTTTCTATATTTTTTCTTTTCCATAAAAGTTCTATTAAGAAGAAAATGCAAGGTCAAATTGGAGAATAAGACATTCTCCAAACTTAAATGAAAAATCCAAAATCGACCATCACAACAATAAAGCATTTTAATGAAAAGTGGTCTGATAAAGTCCAATAGTAGGTGGAAGACACATATCTGCAGCTATAGAAAACCTAACACTAACTATTGAGTCGTATAATGCAAGCAGCACCACAGAAGCCAAAAGAATCTATCAAAATAAACAAGGAAACATGCGGCCAGACAAGTAAAAGGTCACATGATAGATAAAAATATATTAGCTCAAGAATTTCTTCCAAATTTTAAAAATATATTTGATATGGTCAAGATATTAATGAGCCAACTACCAACTACTAACCTCCTTCGAGAAATTATCAATTCTGTATGGCATAAAACCCGTATCATCATCAGACAAGAGAATCAAGTTCGTCCCAGAATTCCCATGGAGGCTTCCAATGATCTTTTCATCTTTAACGGAAACATTAGCATTCTGTACCTCCACCCTTATCATTCTTAGCACCCCAGCATTATTCCGCATTTTCACTTGTGTATCACCTAGATGATCTGGCAAGAAACTGCCTGACCACTCCCATCCCGGTTCATCAAAACATATGGAAACTAATAACTCCCTGCAGCAGGTTGTAGATGGAATAAGTAAAAGGTGAGAGAAGAGATAGAGAATGAAAACAAATTATATAATATAGAGTTGACACATTTCATATGCAAACTAGCTAAAGAAAGAATCATATATCAAGATTTTCAGACTCATTTTATCAGGTAAATAATATTGAGTGATAAATTTACCACAGAAAGCATGAAGGATAGAGAAGAACTCAGAATGACTTTATGAGACTGGAAAGCTGCTTTTAGCAAATTTCAGAACAAAATGCAACCAAGGCACCGAATTCAATCCATTATAACAGCATTTCTTTATATTTCTCTAATTTGCTAAAGTTGCAAACAGTATGTTTCCTTCTAGTTCTGCTTAACCTGAAACTCTAGGATATTAGGATGCTACTCACTTACCCATCTATAGTTTCATCAATCACAAATGCAAAAGGCATGAAAGGAATATGCATCCATGACTTGAGTAAGGAAACAAAGAATGATCAGCAGAAATCACAAGGCAACATTCATATCACCTGGAACAGTTTCTCACACAAGTAATTGCTCATTGCATATATTCTGTTATTATATATTAAATGGAAGCTTCTCTCCTCTCCAGCACAGGTTTCTTTCTGTTATCCCATCATTTCCCACTAAACTCAACTAAAATTGGTTATCAGATATTTGTGTACTACACCTCAAATTATGCTCAATCACTTCACTGAAGTTTACATAATATGAATTAAAGCTTAATAAATCAGCAGCCCATACAACCAAGGATTTACCCTTGTTTCAACAAATAGATCTGTAGCTGCTCATCAAGGTCATCAAGCATTTTCATTTTTTTTACCATGTGTAGCAAAAGACATGTAAAGACTTAGAAAATATCTATTGAAAATGAATTTCCCTCTATATGCTCAAAAGGTAAATTGCTTTTTCCATTGTAAGGATGTACTTGATACATGTCTAGGAGTATGATATCGGAAATTTGATTTGAAGTTCATGAACAAGGTTCACACATTTTCCACTCAATTAATTTTTCTTCTTCGCATAAGAATAACATGCAAATAATTTCTTTCAATGCATGAAAATATTTGAAATAACTTTTAGAGCATTTGAAGTTGTACTTAATAGATGTGGTGGTGTGGGTTTCAACAGTTTTTTCTTTGCTCTATCACCCTTATTTCTTCAGTTTGCAACAACCATTCAACCAAACTCAACTATGCTACACCAAGTTTTAATCACACACAAGGAAGGGCTGGCAGCCAGCCTTCATCCACTCTGCCCAGTCAAAAATCATATTTTGCGTGAGATGTCACAGAAAAGTAGTGGCTAGTGTTACCATAAACACCTTAACCACCTTGTTGCAGTACAGAATTGGACTCTTTAATCTCTGGTGAGAAAGCAACCACAGAGAAAAAGATCTTGTTCCATAGCATGTTTGGCCATAGACCCAAATTTCAATCACCGGACCAAGTACGAACATAAAAATACAGTATTTTTTTTTATTAAGACTTAACACAACTTGAAACTAGGAATTAGGCAGCTATATACCTGCTAAATAGCTTGAAGGTGTTCATACTTTTGCCACAAGTTTAGAAATAATGATGAAATTGTCTTGTTCACAAAAAAAAATGATTTTTATGACTTAATTAAATTAAAGATAACAGCAACGTGCAGGTGAATAGAAAAGATAAGACTACCTCGTTGTGTCTTTCCAGTGAAGATGGTGATGCTGTCCAATTCCTAAACGAACTGAATAATCAGTTCCTTTCTGCTTATAACATATTTTTTTGCTGCAGACATTGCTAATGATATATCTGCAGGATGATGAAAATATGAATAACAGGAATAAGCACCTTAAACCATAAGAATCATGACCTATGAGCGTGTTTTGTCTTTTTACAGCAAAGGCAAAATTATTACCTGGGCTGGAAAGCAATAGCTTGGGTTCGCCCAGCGAATGATCCAGCAACATCACTAGAAGTCACGGATATTATCAGTGCAGAATTTGATGATGATTGTGGAACAAAAACAGTGCTTGAACCACTTGGTGGAATGAGAAGAAACGGTCTTGACCATGTGGATTGGGAAGCATTTTCCATGACAAATTCATGCCTACTTACTCTTACCATAATTTCATTAGCAGAAGAAACACCATGGGGAGAATACATGCATGCTTTAACCTCTCCATGTCCAGTATCAATTGAGTCAGTACTTGAACACTTGTCAAAAGAAGCCTTTTGACAAACTAAATCATGCTTGTCTGATTGCTCTTGCAAAGGTCCAGAGGAACTAGATAAAATCAGAGGTTTGCTAATACTTCTCCCAAGATGCGAAGTAGCATCCCTCCTGGACAAAAGAATGTTATTTTTAGAAGAACTCCCTGAACTGATAATATGAGGAGCTCTCGGATGTGAATCCTGGTCAAAAGACAAATGGCTAAGACCATCTTTCCTGCCTTGAAGACATTCATCTTCAACCAAAACATAACAAGATGGGATAGTACAATGACTTCCTTTCATTTCTGAATTGCATTCTGAAATATTGAGTGGAAAACCAGTGCAATTATATAACAAAAAGGGGACATAAATGAATAGTTCTCGTGCACCAGAGAATGCATCCATCATCTTTTCCACTGTAACACATAGCAGACCTAAAACAGCATTACACAAAAGTGGTTAGAAAAATTGTTCAACCACACAATTCCTCTAGAGCAGACAAAACAGAAAGCATATCCCACCATCAGATGAACCAGAATCAAAGGAAACGGTCTCAGTTAAAGAGAACTTGGTTCCACTGAACTTCGCCATTGTACAGAATGTTTCTGCACGTGGAAACTTCAAAGTTGAAGGTCTGAATCCATGAATACAGAATTCCATTCCTAAGTCGTATGAAGGATCTATATGATGGAAAGAAGTTTCCACCTGAAAAAGAAGAAAACAAACATCACATTTTAAGTGATGGAACCACCTTTAGACATCAATAAATCATGAAAAATGAACAGAACTCCAAACAACCAGCTTAAGACTCATCCATGGTTTCAAATATCAGCTCTTACTATTGCATGCGAGCATCACATAACAGATTCTTAGACCATAGAAGGTTTCTAACCCGTTATGCAATGGTTGCTGTAAGTAACAAATTCATGCATGCAGCAGCCATGACTGTTACATCAACAACCAGGATAGCCCATAAAGTGTGGCCTAAAATTAGAAACATGGATTCATCTAACTAAAGTACTCCACAAACCTCTGAGAGCAACACGGTACGAGTAACCCCACCACTCTCGATTGCCAAAGATACTTCATCTGGAAGATAATTGATCACTACTAATGGAGCACTTAAGGTTACTTGATGAATAAAACGATTACTAGACTTCTTCTGATCACCATCGAAACTTTCAACTGATTGCCTCAAAGTGTTATATGATCCTTTCTTCAGCTTTTTAGATGAAGGCAAGCTAAAACTTTGAACCGATATGCAACAGCGAAAGGGATCACTGCTTGGATGAGATGGATAACAAACAAAAGATCTAAGAAATCCAATCTTGCTTTCGTGTGAAAGAATGTTAGAAATGTCATGTACTTCACTCCACAAGTACGAATTTCCAAGCGGACGCCAGCGCATTCGACCAGCTTCAGCCAAATGCAAAGGCAATGGAAACTCCTGGTCTGGATAAATTGGATCTAAGACCTGTAAAAACAAAAGTAGCTATGATGTCAAAATTAAAGTAACATGTAGATGTCCATGACAAGACTAGTATGCCAATTTTAAGAAAAAATTGCATACCTTTGGGGATAGTCCAAAAGGAATGTCAAACCTTAACTCCAGTGGCACTGATGTTGCATTAGCAAGTATAACCTAAATCATCAAATGTAAAGATTGATTGATGAGTACTAAAGCTCTGACAAATACCAAGATTAAAAAATATTGGGGTTATCTCATTAGTATTATCTCATTAACTAATTTTTGTACGTACTGTTGAGTATAATCGTATTAACTTGGTGTAGCGTTGCACTGAAACATCAAAGACAACAGGAACAACAAAACCACCATCAGTATTGAATCTAGCATTCTCTTCAAGGTCCATATCATATTTTGAAACATTCCTCGTTTTCTCCATTTCTGTCCGCTTCAAAACCTTAGTAAAATCAACCTCGAAGTAGGTAAGTCCTACAAGATCCATTGAAATAGGAGGAGAAGGTAGAAACATCCCGTCAAGCTGAATGCTCATGAAGTGATGAACAGCTCCATTTGATTGCTTCTCACTGAGCCTGTCAGAAGACTGAGCAGGGCCACATCGAAACAATTGCTCCTCCAGAGTTTCATTAAGATAAATAGGAACAGAAGAACCTGGTTGGATAGATTTTGCATCTTTCATTTCAGAGAAATCAAACTCATCTGCATTAACCAGCCCTTTGAAAACATGGTATCTAAGAGGCAAGGAAGTCAAATTTTGAAGCACATAGGGAGCATAACTCCCTTCATGTACATTTTCAGATAACTGGCTACTTGAGGATCTCTGGTTTTCAAATGGATCATTTGGTCCCAAATGCCAGGCATCATTAACCATCTCAAGTGTCCTGAAAAAACACTTTTAAGGGACAAAAATTCATTAGGAAAATTAGTGCATTTTCAGAAAGAAAAAAAAAACCGTATTTTGAGTTGCATACAGAAGGAAACATCAACATGATCAAACAAAAAGATCCATCTAGACGTGCTCAGTAATACATTAGGAAAATTAGGTGGTAGACATAAGATTGTCAGGGTAAACTTTTATAGCCAATAGCACAGTATTAAATAGAAATTCTCATCAAAGCATTCATTATTGCTGCATAAAATAATGCACCAAATTCCAAAAATTTCCTAAGATGCTTATTGAATGTGACCTAGATAGAATATGGAAAATAGCACTATATACCTCAATAAGAGATTCTGTACAGTTCAAATTAAGTTGCATTGTTGATGTGACATCAATATCTGTCAAAATGGAACTGTTCAAGTGAGCAGTCATCTCCTGTTTTCTAATCATGTTTATCTGAAACTTCCAAGGCTCGACAAATGGCTCCCACAAAACCTACAACCAAAATAAGCACAATATTACAGAAAATATTAGCAAGACACCCATGCCAAAAAGAACAATGGTAGTCATGCTTCCATAACTAATATACCTTGTGGATGTTATTGTAGTTCACTTCAAGGTCACTTGCAACTGAGCTCTCCATGCTGTTTTCAGTCACAATAGCATGCAACAGAAAGTTCCTCATAGCAATTTCTAGCAGAGGACCACCAAAGCTCCACTACATAAGAAAAGAGAAGAAAATTGATGTAAGTTGTTTTTCCAGAAAGTCAAACATATTTATTAATGGCAATCCACTGTCATTAAGAAAAAAATGTTATGTTACCAACACGAGTACTGCTCCTAAAACATGTAATTGTAAATCAAATGTATATGATCAAGAATTGATTTAACAGAATGAAATCAGTGCATTCCTTCTATCTTCACCAACCAAGCAATCAAAAGGAAGTAATGCTTTCCTTCCCTCCAATGTCTCCTGACTTTTTTCTTACTCTTTCCCTTCATGTTCAAATATAATATTTTTTTTTAAATGTAACAAGAACCCTTGTTTTCTTTTCTACTAAAGATTTTGAAAAAAACCTGAGTGATGTTTTCCAGTGACTCTCATAAAAATCAGTCTAGTTATTTCCATGTTTTCCATTAAGAAAACAAGGGATTAGAAACAGACCTACAAAATAAACCAATAATAAATATTTATATGGTCACGTATAGGAAAAAGTTTTCTTGCTTATCAGATGAACATCTTTTTTAGTTTTACATAGAAAATGAACTTATAAATGGAAGCTGATTTGGAAGGAAAATAAAATTTTAATACAAAATGAAGACCACCATAAGAACACAACAACAGTGAATCTTGCAAGACTAAAACAAACCATAAAAGGTACAAGAAGCAAAATCTTAACATCATTGAAAGTGAATATTGCATTTATAATTATCTCAATGAGTAAAGTTATACTTAATAGAAACAACTACAAAAGAAGGGGTATTAAAAGGATACAGTTGCAAGACTGAAATGATAGTGAAACACATGCAATAACCATTCACCACTAGAAACAGTTGAAAAGAATCTGTAACTTAGAATTCAGTGGAAAACGTACCCTTTCATCGGATACAAGAAAGGAAATTTTCCGCAACTGGATTTTGAAATCCATATGACCAAACAAAGAACGAGAAGTTCCTGCTTCAGCAATGTCTAACTGTACACCATGCCAGAAGCAGAGTACTTGATGGGAAAGCTGCACATCTAACCGGTCACACTGTACCCCTAAATTAATATTGACAGACTCAAGCTGGCTATTAGAAATCTCGGTTGACACAACAACTTGCGATGTCTCAAAGAGAGGCCATGTGGTAATGCTCTCATCCTCACATATTCCAACAGTGCCCACGGCCTTCTGCAAACTACATTTCAAGGTCACAATTTTACCAACCATGGATAGTTCAGTTCTTCTACTATGTGTAGTGATTGTAATAAATTTATTGTTTTTCCGTTCTGTTGTATTAGATGCAACATCTTGGGGCCTCCTTTCTTGAACTATAGCTGCCTGTATTTCACCAGGTAAAGTTTCTGTGACACAGACAGGAAAATGAACTGTAAGGCCAATATTTTCTGATCTCACAATAAGTGAAACAGAGTCCTGCCTCACATAATTATGGACATAAGAACTGGGCACGCTGATATTTTGAGGAGAATTTTGAGAAACAGCACATATCACAGTTTCAGTCGGATCAACCAGATCTTTGGATGAACTCATTGATGATGCTCGAACCGCTTCATTTTCAGCAATTCTTTTAGCATAAGAATTACAAAGATCAATGATCCCAGTCCAGTCAAAAAGATGTAGCCAAATACTAACAGAAGGAAGAGAAATATTAAGTTCATTTTCACCTTCAACAGATTTTAAGAAACTTAAATGAAGGGCTGATGAAGCAGAGGAACTGCCAGTGCATTGTGCTAACATCACAGAACTAGGCAGTGAATATAGTGCCAAAGAAGAAAAACCAAAGTCCAATACCATAAGTGTCTCATTTACCAGAGATGCTGAACATTTAAACTTCACATCAATCTTGGCAATTGGTTCCGGCAGAGTTGAACCTTCTCTAGAATGATACAATTTTATCAACAAGGAATCAACAGAACATCGAACTTCCAAAGAGACAGTGCCTGAGGCAGCAGGTGAAACTTCACAATTTGCCTTTTGGCTCCTCTTCCACTGAAGAAAGTGCAAAACATCAGATTCAAAATTTTTGGACTGATCATCAACTGAAGAAAACTGATCTATGACATCTAGTAGCGCCTCAAATCCATCCAAACTGTAGCAGTCTATCATTAGAGACAAAAAATCAGATGTATTAATTGGTAAAATAAAATTAACAAACAAAAACATATGGCAAGTCATAAATTCAACCAGAGCATTTGAAAGCCAAAATATCATACCATCAGCAATAAGTTGACAATCGGTAATCCTTGACATGATGCATGTGGAAACAGAAGAGCTTTCAAAACAAGACTCATCATCACAAGGTAGCCAAACCCGAAGATCTAAACTAAGTGCTGCAATTAAGGTGATATTACCACACCCGGTATCTTGATCAAGCTCTAAGCAACCATGTTCATCCTCTCTGCTTAGCAGGAACGATAGGGATAAGTCCCTTCCAAACATATTCAAACAGTGATTTGCTTTGGCAACTTTGTGTGCTGGAACCATATAGTCAGGGGGAATATTCATCATTGCATCATTTGGAGCACACTTATCAATAAAACTACAGAACAGTTGTTGAATTTCTATCTTCAGAAACTGATGGTCATCATGTTCCACGGGCAGAATCAAAGTGGAGTCCAGTATCTCAAATTTATATACTACATGACTCTTGTTTTCCATTTTCATAGGCTGCTCACTCAGATTTAAACTCCAATCTGGCAATGAAAAGTAACCAATTATAATGGCTAAAAACTCAGGAGGCAACATGCAGTATACATGCTGAATACCGATGCTGACTTCAAGTTCAGAAGGCAACGATCCAAATTTCCCTTTTCTCACACGTAAATTTAGAATGGGAGACAGATTTGGTAACGAGGGCCCCCAAAGAAACTCTTGAAAATTTTTAGTCCACCAAGACGATGTGAGAACCAATCCCTCAGCAGAACACAGCAGATCCATAGAGTCTTCATAAATTGAGAGTGAAGATTTCAAGGTTGGTAGTGCAACAGTTCCAACGATGCAAGAGGAATCATGAAAATGCACTCTGACTCCACAAAGATTGATGTCAATATTAAGTAAATTTGCATCACTAATAATTCCTGGTGCAGCAGATGTATCCACCACAGATGTGAACGTCAATGGTGAAGCATCAAAAGTTTTCAATCCGTTCTTTAAACAGAATTTTGTACTTTTGATTTTTCTTTCCCTTAAATTAAATAATCTCCTCCAGTCAGCAATAGGGTAATGAAGTGAACTCTCTATGCTGCCAAGAGAAGCAGAATTGCAAAGAGTAACAAAGGGATAGTTATCCAAAGAAATGCTAGCATGATCAGAAGACCCAGTTTCAATGAAATTTGAGTAACCAAATCTTTCAAACTCTAAGCCAGCCATTCTTCTAGGACTTTTAGCCTCTGTAACAAGGCTAAATGAGTCATCAGAAGTGAAGGGTGAACCATAAGCAGATAGTTTATTGTAAAATCCAACTAATAACCCGACTATGTATGGATAGCAATGGAAATCAATATCATTCAAGCCAACGGTACACTTGTTAACAACTGTATCTGCCCTTCTGTAAGCTTCATAGTGCAAAAGAAAGCATACTTCAGTGAGTGAACGTTCTAAATTTCCATCCTGATTGCCATGTCGGATGCCCAAGTCTTCATGATTTGCAGAATTGGAAGAAAGTTGCTTCCCAGATAAACACAGAATATGGCCATCATTTTCACCTCTCAACGGGGAAGTGGTGATCTTTAATGCTTTTGTACAAACCCAGAACTCGTCAAATTGGGTATGAGATAACCTGCAATTAGAACAGCAGAACCATAAGCACAAAAGTTGTTTTGTTCTGAAAGTATCAGAATAAGACTCAAATGCAGTTAACATATAAGTTCAAAATCAAACATCAAACAAATACCAGATATCTAATCCTTGAAGAGAGAACACGAGTTCAGAGCTGTTCTCTCCATCATTTGCGAGGTCAAAACAAAAACTGACCAAGTCCAATCTTGCAGAAACAGAGAAACCGAAACCAAAATCAGAAGCCCCAGGTCGATTTGTGATGACAACAGGTGAATTGGGGTTTTTTAGCATCAGAGGTTCAGACAGATTTTCCATATGTGCAATAAATGCCACGACTGACTCATATATTGGTGGGGAAAAGCTTGCATTAAGTGCTGATAAATTGACATAAACCTGAAATGGAAAATTATATCACCAAGTAAAGACAGCTGAAACCCTGAACCCTAAAATAATCTGCCACTGTAATCTACATTAAAATTTTATCCTTCACTAATATACAAACATTAACTAATATGCAAAATGTTTGCACAAATTAGTCTGATATACTTTTGAAATACAGAAATATTCTGATATTACAGTAATGCTAAGGGCACTAGCAAGTTTATCATAACACTTAATCATCAACTGATGTAGCATTTATACAATCACTTATCATGATAAGGCATTAGCATGCTTACTGTATACTTATCATGATTAAATTAAACAATATATATAACTTACCAGGATCTGCAATATTAGTTACTACAATCATCAAGTAAAAAGTTGATATCTCAAGCATTACTCCCGAGATTATCACCAACAGAGGAAATTGGGGAGAGGGAAAGACAAGGAAGACTGTCTCCTCCTCCCTCCCTACCTCTACCTCCATGTATTACAATTCCTCTTGATATGGTTCCATAGATAGCAAGTCCCTCTTAGATTCAGTTCAAATGATGTTGGCCAGTAAGACCCATTTTTCAAGACTTTCTATGAAATGAAAGAAGACCAGAGGCAATACCAAAAGACCACACGAACACAACAGCTACCAACCCTACTCCAAACCTGATGGTTTTTCCTAGTGGTTAATAAGATCTTAAAATGGATATAATATAGGTGATTGCTATGAACTATATTAGATCCCCTTCTTTCAGTGGGACCACTAGGTCGACTAACAAGAGCTAACATCTTTCATGCATGCTTGAGTTTAGTTTTTGTAGGGACTGAGGTATGTTGACAAGAGCTTCACCACTTGACTGATCCAGGGTTGCAAATAAAACATTTACGAGGTCAGCATGCCCTCCTTGAAGACTTTCTTGGTGGAGGGATATAATTTTTGTTGCTTTGCATTTTGTTATAGAATTAACTGAGAGAAATTTACATAAAAAATCTGTCTATTTAATAGTAGCAATGCACAAATAAGATTTTAAATTAATTACCTCCAATTGTTTCAATACTGATTGATCAGAAATGATGCAGGATGCCAGGGCAACAGAAGCACAAAATTTCTCCAAGATAGAGATTGCTTGAGCATGTTGAAGGGTAATGAGAATTAACTGCAGCATGCGAATTTCATGTTTATGCATCCAATAATCAACATGGAATACAATATGAAACTAAACTAAAATGCCTGACCTCAATGTCATTTAATTTGACCTCAAAGAAATTATAGAGATCTTGAATTTGGAACCCCGTAAAAATATTAGAAGCTGAAATTGAGCTTGAGAACTGTTTTGGGATAGAAGATTGTTCTTCAATAATAGAAGCAACAGAATCCGCATCAAATTTAGAAGTATAAGAAAAGGATTTCAATTTCAGAACCTGCCAAATAAAGTAGATCACAGTTAGATAGGCAGAGTAGAAATACTAACACAATCAATAACTCTCTGGCCAGCAGCAGAACAGATATTGTAATAATTTGTTCAGATTTTAGGTGAATTCTATTGTTTCAAGTGCAATTTGTCTACATGAAGGTTTCATAATAATTTGCTTTGTATACTCATGCTTTTTGTATGAACATAAGCACCTTTGCTTCCATATGGACAAGGGGCATAGTTTACTCAAATTTCTAAACTTTTTACATGGGAGTTTGAAATCATTAGTTTTCAGTTTACCATTTAATTATTGCCTTTTAGACCCTTTTTCCTTGGTGTTCTTTGTTGTCCAAAAAAAAAGCTCCAAACAAAGTCCACACTAACACCCTGCACAAGCACTCCCATGATCACAATAGCTAGCAAATCTCCACAATATCATTCTTGTAGCAGTCATAGTTGTTATGTTAATAATAATTATCCAACAAACAGAAGAGGCCACAACAATCTCCCAAATAATTTTACATAACAGAAAACTAAGCATAGCTACAGAACACAACAAACCACAGAACATGATGTGCAATAGAACACAATAAAGAGGTGTTACCAATTTATGTTCTTCCTGCGTTGCTTTTCTCCAAGGAACATTAATTATAATATTGATGACATTAACATCCCAACTTAGCTTTTTATGACTTGATAAGATGTATCTGCACATAGAAGACATAAATTATGAGCTTCTACAAGTCCGAAATACAAATGGGACACGAGCATAAGACATGAAAGTGCCAAAGATATCAAAGTTCTTTTTAAGTACAAGCAAGAACCAAAATTCTAATATTCAATTTATTTGATCATACAATAATATCATGTTTTCCACTACCACGAGTGGTTCTTTATATAGGCACCAAAGCCTAAAGTCCTAAACAATTAGGAATATGAATTTTAAACAGGAAAACCAACGAAGTACAAAATGAAAAGGGATGCTAATGAAGCTAGTTCAGCTACTAAAAAGCAATAAAAGAAGCGAAAGATACTAGAGAGCTTAAAAAATAAAATGAAACCAAGAAATCAAATATTATCAACAACCAACTCCAGAAGTGGAAAAGGAACTTACTCCACTTTTGACAATAAGCGAGTCCTGACATCTTCAATCCCATTTAGTGACAACAGAACCTGCAATAGGATTGATATTGTCAATAATGAAGAAAAAGACTGCGGACATTCCAATAGCTAAACAAGTGTTTTTACAAATAATGCATCTCCTACGTATATTTGAATTTAATGATCAATAATAAGTTCTTGATCTTCCAAAAAAAACTTATTATAAGTGTGTTGATAAAACAAATAATAAATAAATGCAAGAAATGAAGTAATAAAAAATTTCTAGCAGGTGAACCACTTATTATAAGTGCAATACCCAGCTGCACATGTGTTGATAAAACTAAAGACAAAGATCATTAAAACCTGGAAGGCCCCAACAAAAAATTAATAATAAAAAAAGCACCACAAAAGAGCATACAATAGTTGTGACAGAATCACTCACTTAAAGCAAACACAAGAGCCAACAAGCAGGGACAGGACCAAATCTAAAGGGTAAAAACTTACCCTTTCCAGTTGAAATTCAAAGGATTTGAACACAGTAAAGAGTTCCCAGAGACTTAGAAACAACTCTAGATCACAAGAAACTTCCAGCAGTTGAAGCATGACCTGCATATGACATGGTTATAAAAAGGATATTGAAAAGTACAAAGAGCCAGGACTAGAATAATACCTTTACTGACAATTCAATATCCCGCTTTGGTGAAATGTCCACTTGAAATCTACATGAAGGAGGTTCATCTTCCCGCACGTTACCATCCGTAAGGGACTAAAAAAAGAATCCGGGTTAGGCTAAATGTTGATGTAGTGTCCTTTACATGTCTTGCAAAACAATGATAAGATGAATTCTTAAAATGGTGTTCATCATCCAACTCAAGAACTGATTAAATTCAAACAAATGATTTTCTGGATATCTTACCTTATAGATAGCACAAAAAAGACAGTTGAAGAGTTAAGGCTACTGCTAATATCAGTAACAAAATAACAGTCCCACTTATGCCCTATTACTTTTCACAAGGACCTCATGAACAAAGCAAATCCATAAAAGAACTCATTGAAAGTATAATAACAAACTAATTTTTGCACATTATGAAACACATTCCAAGGGGTCAAGCTCAAGAATCTCAAACCACTTCTAGACCCAGATAACAAAATTCCATCACTTCCAAGTCCAGATGGCAATCACTACTGTCTAAATAACCTCTTCACTTAAATAATGGATATCACTTCTGCAACACTACTGGTATTGAAGACTTTGGATACAAACAGCTAACTAGTAGTGCACAAAAAAGAATCTAATAATGGTGTTTAAAAGATGAGTTTTTATTCAAGACTATGAAATTTACAAAACATAATACAAATTTTGATTCTTGGTTACTCAACATCATGACCAAGAAATAAATTCTCTCATTAAGATAATTTGTAAAGCAAAGCAAAATCGGTATCAATGAATGTCTTTATGACAGGTTCACTATGCAATTCTTTACTATGGACTGTTACAAAATAGAAGATAAGATTAATGACCTAGAAAAAGCCTGCATTTGAACTATATCACACAGGCCCATGCTAGTGTTAAAATGCTTCAACTTTAATTGTCAAGAACATAACTAGTTTGCTCATGGAAAATGCACCTTGAGTGCAGGTTTCCTGCCTGAGAAACATAGAAACATACCATTCATAATTCAGCTCAACTATGGTCGAGCTCTAAATTAGTTGTGGCAAACTACATTAGATCCTTTTCCTCAATTTATTTTGTTTAGACTGAACTTTCCACAGTTGTCAATCTAAATTACTTCATCCCACAATATAGACAGTTTACTCTTCCTCTTTTTGGGTGCTGGAATTGCAAACCAATCACTCTCTTGCAAGAGTATATCCACAAGTCTACTAGCCAAGCCATCATAGACTACCTTGAAACAGACAAGCCATTTTTTATCTGGCCCCTTCTATGTTTCCACATATCCATTTCGACAATGCCATCCTATCCACATTCCATGGATGTGATGCTCTTAATTTTCCCAGCACTAACACTAACAATCAAAGAGGATATCTACCCTAATACTTAAATTGACCCTTCAGCTGATTAAAGGCTTTGAAATCCCATAGCATGCTCTAATCATGCTTTGATATCCTAATCAACGTATCCCTCTTTTTCTATGATGAAACCTAGGTATAGAACCAGCTATCCAAAACTTGCAGTATCTAGGAAAGACAATGAACTTGGAAACCTAAGTAAACAGGTTATCAGAAGGCATCTTTGCACTCCTATAATTATTTACTTATCCATTATCCTTCCACCATTTTGCAATTAAACTTGCTCTTCCACCAAGTGCACTACCAACATCCAACTCTAACCTTTAAGTTTCCAAAAATTGGTGAAACACACTGCTTGTCAAATAAGTCAGGGGATTATGGTATCCTCAACAGACAAACAATAGTTTTCAATTGAAACTGATTTAGACAAGATCCACAAGATCATTTATGATGCATCACTGGAACTGAGACAGAGACCTAATATGTTCTCTCAAAACCACTATTTAGAATCACAGTTTAGATGTAGAAAATATGGTTGATCAACAAAGGGGAGAGAACCTCATCAAAACAGAAAGAAGAACATATTTTCAAAATACACATAGCTTGCAACATGTATAGCTGGGATATAAGAATACAAACCCTTCCTATCTGTAGAATGACTCTCTTGTTACATGGATCAAACATCTCTCCTGATCTAAAGTGGCAAACAACCGTTGCCAACTCTTCCCAAAGCTTGCATTCAATGACTAACTCATTAAAAATCAGGTCAGCAATTTTTTTAGAGTAACTCCTGTAAA
>Ga0325405_1002470_pt1 | contig 19024 bp, 8 predicted proteins | sample PopdelMetagenome_21_FD_205663 | JGI IMG/M metagenome (GOLD analysis project Ga0325405, IMG submission 205663) | Populus deltoides microbial communities from Bellville, Georgia, United States - Xylem-Control-R2 | ecosystem: Host-associated > Plants > Phyllosphere > Stem > Wood/Secondary xylem...
AAAAATATTAAGATAATAGTTTATTATAATATTGAAAGGCATTAATTTTTTAAGTTATTCATTGCCAAGTTTTTCGTGTGGTTCCCTTTATGCATGGTTGCCTATTTTTATTAATTATTTTATTAAATTAATCAAATTTATTATCAGTCGAGCCACTTGAGCATCCAATGATTGCCTCTTTTTAACTGCAATCTTGGGATTTTCTTTCTTAATTTTTTTTTTTTAAAAAACACTATTAGCATCACACGAGCAGCTTTTTAAAGTTGGGAAAATTTTGACCCAGCCAAGCCACCAATCTTTATTTCGAAAAAGAGAAAGATAAAAAAAAAAAAAAAGATCTCACATGGTGGTGGGGTAGGATAACCTTAACAACATTTTATCGTTATGTTCCAGAAAACTCCCTTTCAATTCTTTTGCTTGGCTTATAAGAGTAGTCCCAAGCCAAAAATACTACTGTCAAATTCTTGGTGTCTCCAAAACTGATCCTCGAAGCCAAGGACGGGAATCTCCCTTTGAATACCAAGTGAGTGGAGATCCTTTCTTAGTTTCTTCGAGCCAACAATCGTTAATTAGCTCTCCTAATCTCTTAGTTTCAATATTTTATATTATCATCTCTTTAATGTTTTATATGTATAAGCTGTCATGGCCCATGGGACACTCTTTTTGTAGCTCTATCCACTGCTCAACCAAAATTGGAAGCCTTAACGGTCCCTCCCTGTAGTTGTAATAGCTATGGAAAGTACCTTCAAAGCATAGATGATCACTCCATTGTATCTGGTCAGAATGAAAAACACCCATCAGCAGCTGGTTATGGCCCATAACTCACTATCACCAGTTCCAGTCTATCTCAATTCACAGAGGAAGAGAATCATAAACGCGGGAAACAAAACGAAGCATGGGATTCATTTAAATTGCTTCTCTGTCATCTTGGATATTGATTCTTTTAAGCTCCGAGTGTTCAACCTGCAATTCAAAGTGTTCGGCATGAGATTTGTAAGACTGGGTAACGTTGATAACAAATCAACAAGAAACAGTAAAGGATTGCAACAAACACATACCCTAACGCTAACACACATTAAAAAATAGAAGGAAAAACAAACAGAGGAGGGATTATTGGCAAATAACTGGAGCTATCAAAAGCGAACTATGAAAGATGATACAGATCGATTGATAACGAAGCATCACATGAATGACGTATGATAAGCACATTAATTTTAGGCCATAATGAATAAGGAGTAGAGCATGTCACCGAGCTCAACAATGGAGAATCTTGCAAACAACAAAGGGGCAGTGATCTACTGTACGCGAAAGGACAAAGGAAATGGCTGGAGATGAATGAAAGAGCTGTTATATATGCACAGTGGTACTGGAAATGGTTATCCAAAACTCTCCATCACATAAAGCTTTTGAAGTACCCAAATGGAAATATTGGACTGGAAATTCATTAATTTTCACGGACCAAAAAAAAAAAACAATCCCTTCGTAAATCGTAACGATTTACAGTCCCCAAGTACATATATCTCATATTAGCTACTGCCAGCTCGAATATTCTTCCCTTTTCCATGTTTTTTTCTTTAGTTATATATTTGTTTTTCTTTCCTATTTATATAAGCCAAATATATATGTCCGGTCTCAGCTCAATTGGGTCTGCTGTAATTGCCAATGATTCCCGTTGTGAACAAGGTAGACATGGCTAGGATTTCCATGAGCATGGTAACCATATTCATATTGATGTGGAGCAGGTGGAGTCTTCCTTACAGAAAACGCTACCGGCTTCGAGATCTGATGATGGTAGCACCACGGAGCGGTAGAAGTTGAAGCAATAGTGGCTCCACCATAACTATAAGAGGAAGAGGAGGAGGAGGAGGAGGAGGATTTGGAAGAGGAAGAAGATATTTTTTTCGGGAGCGAAAGGAAAGCCCTGATCTTTAAAGATGCAGTTGGTGTTGCTGCTCCAGCTGCTCGATCGTATTCCTCGATGAGATTAGCTAGATCCTCACCGGAGGTGATCGATACCAGAGCGTCTAGATCTTCTTTTGGCAACTGACACCGGAGATTCACCGATGTCCCACGTAACTCTCCAAGCTTCAACAATAAATCTGTATAGCACACAAGCAAAAATATTCCACCCCGTATCACTTACTCCATATTCACACACAAATAACACTTGGTACGGTAAAAGCTAAAGAAGGAATTAGCAAAAAGAAAAGAAAAGGGGAAATAGTGGAAATTAATAGTGATATATAATAAGACTGACCAGCAAAGGAGATGGAACGTTCGACACCGAGGACACGGGTTTCGCCACCGTGGTAACGGAGTTTTCCATCTGGGAAACGGGGGATGATCTTGCCACCGTAACTGCAGAGGAATTTGATGGTGGGGGTGGCAGATGAAGGGGGTTTGAGATGGAGCTTGGTGGTGTCAAGTGATGGTCCGACCATGCTTTTTTTTGGGTAAAAGAGAAATGGGGTCCAGTCGAGAGAGATCTGAGAGCTTGTTTTGAGAAGCGTTGAGCTTGAAGGAATTGGAAAGCTAAGCTGGCTACTTTAGAGTTGCTTCTTGAAGCCTAACTACGGAACTCTTCGTGCCTTATTTATAGTAGTTTCTTACACAGGGCAAGGTGAACTGTAAACTTGACGGTGGGGCTCAGCCTTGCGTCAGTCAAGATTCCTGGAGAGCCCAGACATTCTGGGATAAAAAGTAAAGTTTTAAACTTCAAACCATAGACTTATTGACTCGCTGACGTGGATAGTATCGGGCTGGACACGAATGACTGTCTAACCGACTTTTACGGTTTTCACAACTGAACATTATTGATTTAAATTGTTTTTACCGTAATATACATATTTTCTAATACAATTAAGTGAGTATCCATAACTATATATAGAAAATAGTATGGATACTGTGTCTAACATTTTATTGATTAAATACGTATTTTTAAAATCTTATTAACTAAGATAGGATTTTAATACCTTTTTTGTAGTCAAATTATTTAATTATTACCTTTTTAACTTAATCAATCATGAAATATAAATGTTTTTCCTTGTAAAATTAATTATTAAGTTAATTAATTAAATTAAATCGAAATTTTAATAATTTTCCATATTACACTTATTAAATTATTAACTTCTTATATAGTATTTTAATACCCTTTTCTTGTATACTTAATTATTACCGATTATTAAAATAATAAATTTAGTATTAGATTGTATATATTAGCTTTTCCGTTTTCTTCTTTTTTTACTCTATTTATATACAAATTATTTGTCAATTCTAGATTTCAATCAAAATCTCCTAATAATAGTTGTATTACATTGTTTTTAAATGAGCCACCATATACAATATTGTGATTTTTTTCGTAGTTGTTATTTGATGCCAAAAAAAGAATGAACATGAATTTTAACCGTCATTATAACAATTAATTATAATAACATATATGTTTAAAAAATAATATTTAATTATTCAATTAAGTTACCTTTGATTTATTCTGAAATGAAAACAAAAAATGGTTTGAGACAATTTAGACAACATATATATGAAAATAAAATACTGCTATCAGTTTCATATATTATTCAGTGAAAGATTTTGTTGTAGCTACTGTTGTTATTTGAGAAAAAAAATCCCACCTATTTAATATTGAAACTAAAAATAAAAAATATATTAGTTATTAGCAAAAGAAAACTCATATATTTAAAAACCATCAAAAGGTTCTTCAAAGTTGAAAGAGTTCTCAAAGTATTTTTATAAGAATGTATTAACAATAACAAAACTACTCTCAATAACAAATATATTTTCAAAACCTTCTACTCATTAAATTTCTGCTGTATTTTTTTTTGAAAATTTTTTAAAAAATTATTTTTAATAAAAATTAAACCATTATGCTCACATGAACAATGAATGAGTGAGTCATAACTCGGTTTTTTAGTTAGTTTTGTTATATAATTTCCTCTTAAAAAATACCAAGTTTGCACCTAATCTATACACGAAAGGAAAAATAGTTATAAAATGTTGAAACGAATTTGAATGCAAAAATCTTCTAATTTTTTTTTTATTAACATGGGTATCGGGACCAACTTGCGTGTACTTCAACTAATCTCACGGGCCTTGAAGTTAACGATTATGTAAGTTTCCAGTAACCATCATATTAACACCCATAGAGCTCAAACATGAGATTACAGGAAGAGCAAATCTTTTTTATCCTAAATTTTTACCACTGAACCACCTACTAGATGATTTAGTATAATCCTATGTAGTTAGCTTTGTAGCTGTGAAAATTTGTTCCCTTTCTTAATTTATTAATATATTGAATTTAAGTCTTGAATTAAAAGAAACTTATTAAATTTCTTTAAGTGGATATATAAAAAATATATTTAGAATTATTTGAGAAAACACTTAATTTTAATTAATGTACACGTAGATTCGAGAACATCGTTAGCAAAATAATAAAAATCTTAAAATTGATGGACTTATGATTGCCCTACACTTAAAATATCGAGATAATTGTGATATCGATGCACATCTCCTTCATCGTATCCACTGGACTACAGAGTCGTGGCCCCTCCACCGTTGTCCATGGTCCCCTCGTTTGTGTGGACACGTGTAATATCGACTCGAGTTACCAAGAACAGTAATAAGGCACCTACCAGGTATAAGCTGATGGAATCCCTGTCTCGTAACAACTTCCATGTGAAAAAGATTTTTGAGGCAGAATACATCGCTAAGGTATTGATTTCTCTTTTTACGCATCGTTGCAAGTGTTTGATCTAGAACTCAACAATAAACATGAATGTTCCTAGTTCATACTTGCTAAATTTACTCTTCCTTTTTTCTACTCTTAATCCCTTATCAATGGTTTAGAATTTGTTCAGATTTGTCTAATAATGGTGCTGATTCTCACATCTTTCTCGATTGAATTACATGAAGAAATCATCGTTGGCCATGGTTCCTTCCATGGTCTTACCCATGCTACGAACAAGCACATCACATCTAAGCCACCATCTATCAAGTTGTTTGACCAGAGTTTTTCCTTCTCAGATGGGACATTTTTAGTACTATGTATAGCCCAAACCAAATATCCCAAGCCTATCTACTTCTCCTCTTTGGTGGCATATGCCCTTAGTCAAGCATCGCTTTTAAGAGGATGTTTGAAACATTCGTCCTAACAAACGACATGGAACAATCTTATTCTATGTTTTAAAAAATCCAAATATAATGTAGCTCATTCAATCGTATATTTGATGATTAGGATTCTCTTCACCATTGATCGAAATAAGAGGTGTTTTTGGCTTGCTGCTCCAAATGGCTTTATGGTGTTTGATAAAATGCCAATATCAAAATTTAAGCTTGCAGAGTTCACCGGTTGAAGAATCTTTTGAGCATAGATTGTGGGTGGATATGAAGTTTATTGGATTTAATTCAAATGAGTTTTTTTTTTTTTTATGAAAATGAAGTTGATTTTGTATTGCAACAAGGTGTTTCATAAAATATTATTATGAAAGTTTTAGCTCTAGACAAGATTATAATATTAGTTTGATGGAAAAGTAGTAATTATTAATTTGATGATAAAGTTGTGATGCTAATATTGCAAGAGTTTTTTATTCATTAAATATAAAATAAAAATAATCATGTAAATAATTAGATATTTTTTGTTGAATGTTTTAGATGAAAATATTAAGTGCTAATATGGATATTATGTAATTTTGTAATTATATTTTTAATTAAAAATATATTAAAATAATTCTTTATTTTTTTTATCAATACATCAAAATTATTATTGAAAAATATTGATTTAATATTTTATTTTAAACAAAAAATAATTTAAAAGTCACTTTAAGAAACAGATTAAACTACAAAAACAAATATATATACTACCCATCTGATAGCCTATATTTATAATAATTATAAATTTTTAAATGATCTCTGTAATTTCACGGTAGTTTAAAAAACTACACTAATTTACTCGAGATCTATTGATAGAATTGATATATCCTAACTTTACTGCAACAATATTAACAATTTCACGGTAGTTCAACAGGATACTAAGTTGAAAGAAAAATACACAAATTAAACATAAGGGTAAAATTATAAATCAAATATCTTGATATATATAGGGGCCGATAATATTAAGCCATGTATGTTTTTGTAGTTAGAAAGTGCTTTTGTAAAAGTTAATTTTTTTTTAAATTAATTAATTTTTGGTTTTTTAAAATATTTTTCATGTTTTAATATCAAAAATAAATTTTTAAAATGAACAAAAAATTATTTCAATGTATTTACAAGTAAAAATCACACTAGAAATTAAGGTTTTAAAAGTTAAAAGGGAAAGTAAAAGCCAAGTTTCTTTGCAAATTTCTCTTGAATTTGTCATCTTTAAAAGGTAAGAAACAATATTTAATAATTAATTTAAGTTTTTATTGTGATTTACAGCTTGATAAATTGTGATTGAATTATGAAGTGTTAAATTAAGTATGTTGAGTTAATTAAGTTGTTTGTTTTGTGATTGAAAGATGTTGTTGTGAATAAAAAAGGATTGGGAAAGGTGTAAATTGAATTTATATTAAGAAGATAGGCCTAAAGAAGCCAACCAAATATAAATATAAATAGTGGAATGTGAAATGAATTGTGGATTAATAAATTGAAATGGAATCATGAATGCTAGTGTGTGTGTGATTTATTTATAAAATTATTGTAATATGATGATGAAATGATTCAATTGATAGATTCTTCACATACCATAACAGATTTTTATGTTAACCTAGTAAAATGGGTACTGAAATTTATATTACTCCAGATAAAACTTTAAAGAAATTTATTATTCTAAATTAAAATGTTTCTTTATAATGTTTAAATAAGCATGCTAGGTAAAATTTGACCTAAAAAAATATTAGCTTGATTGTTATATATAAGAAGCAATATATATTGAGGAAACTATACTTAAAAACAAACTAGAGGTGTTACAATGGTAGAATATGACTTTTGCCTTACCTTTTAGTTTTTTACTAGTTATTCAGGTCGGATAAATATTGTTGGGCAAAACCTATATATATACATGTATTTAATTAAATCAAAAATTGAATATTTCAACATGTTTTTTAAAATTATAATTATAAATCGAAAATGATATACATGTATTTAATTAAATAAATCATGAACCATCTATACCAATAAATGCAAGAAAAAATGTTAACGCATCTATTCGACTAAACTCGTTGCAGGTCTAATAATATTTTTTCTAGCGCAAAAAAATAAATGTGTGAATATTATTAATGTTTATTTCTTACATCGAGTAAAAAAATATAACTGTGAATAAAAATGTCAATGTTTACATATAATAAAATAAAATAAAAATAATAAAAGTTAATAAAAACGTGTATGATTTCAAGTTAATTTTTAATATAATATAAAAATAAGACAGTATTGCAATTGCCAAAGTAAAATATTGTTTCCTTTAAGTTTTTGTATAATATTATTTTTAAAAATAAATGTAAAGAAAAATTACAAAAAAATTATAAAAGAATGAAGATAAAAACAAAAAAAAAATGATATAAATAGGCAAAGTGAGTAATTAATATTCCAAGTGTAAATAATAAAAAATAATATTTTTTCAAAAAAAATATAAAGAAAAAAAGAAAAAAACTGAAAACAAATTACAAAAAAATAAAGATAAAAACAAAAAAAAAATGATGATAAATAGATAAAGTGTTAAATAATAAATATGTCAGGTATAAGAAAAATAAATTAAAAAATTACATATTTGGCACTACTACAGTAAAATCAATTAATTTTTTTTACAACTATACCATTTCCTTTTAGTTGATATATAATTTTTATTGTAGGAGAAAAATAAAATAATATTGTAGTTGTTACAATGAAATATCATTTCCTTTTAGTGTTTATATAATAGTATTTCAAAAAAAAAAGTGTAAAGAAAAAAATGAAATAATACAAAAATAAATTACAAAATAATAAAGATAAGAACAAAAAGAACATTATAAATAGATCAAGTGTAAAGTGATAAATATTTTAATTGTAAAAAATAAAAAAATAATATTTTTTTCCAAGAAAAATGTAGGGAAAAAATAAAAAATTACATAAAATAAAGATAAGAACAAAAAAATAGTGATAAATAGATCAAGTGTAAAGAAAGAAAAAAAAATCTAACCAATTTTTTTAAAATAAAAGTTAAATAATTATAGATTTGTCATCGCTATATTAACCTTAACCATTACAGTAAAAAAGTTAAAAAATATATAATTATATTATTTTTACAATAATTTATCATTTTTGTTTAGTACATGATATAATGATAGACATTAGATATTGAACAATATTACTGAATCTAATCACATTTGAGATAATTCCATAAAAACATATATTACTAAACATATATTATGAAACGATTCTGCTGTAGTGCATGTAATAATTGTTAGCATATGCTATATGAACTGAACTTTATATGAAATGTTTAAAGGTGTCCATATATAACTACAAGTAGAATGATATTAAATTTAAAAGTTTGGTATAAATTTAATCTATTAAACTTTATAGTGGGTATTTTTAATTTTATACACTATTTTTTATGATTGTATATTTATTTTAAATGTGCATAGTTATATAATAACAAACAAGGTGTAGATATTTCTTTTGCAACTACTGATCTGTAGCCGACCTCGATCGCTAGAGAGGGACGGGTGGAGTATGGGTTTGGGTTTCCAAGATTCTTCAATTATCTTAGAATAATTTATAGTATATTATTTAGAATTCCTTTTGAATATTTATTTTCTGAAGGAGCACTATTGTCACTACAAGGCAGGCTGGCTGGCTGCTTGTTAAGGATAACTTCTGAAGGATTAGGCTATGCTTTAATTAGCTAATGTTTTGTCTTTTTCAATGGTTAATGTCATGCAATAATCCAGAGAGAGGTCATGCAATAATCCAGAGAGAGGTCAGGTCCTGAGCATGCATTTTTTTTTTTTGATTCGAGAAAACTTTACTTTTCAGAAAGCACACTTTGTGGGTCAAGATGAGCGAGTAAAACCCTAGTTGTCCCAGGTTCTTACAAGAGATGCACGTCCTGACTCGAACTCGAGATCTGCTGTGCAGATTTCAAACTCTTTACCATTACACTATGCTCATTGAACCTGGGAGCATGCATGCCAACATGGTCCTACATTTTGCTCATAAATAGCTGCACGCATATCCCAAAGTTGTAATATTTCCATAGTTTTCAAAAGGTGCTGGAGCATATCCACCTTCATCTCCTTATCCTCTTCATGAGAGAATCATGCACTTTTCTTGGTTCATTAATGCTACATATGGGACTTTCTTTATTCCGGCTACAGCACGTTTCGCATCTTTTATTTTCTAGCCTTTATTTATTGTTTGGTATTGTGATGGAAGGTTTTTTTTTTTAAAAAAAAAATACTTGTTGTTTTAAAAATATTAAATTAATATATTTTTAGATTTTCTTAAATAATTTTAATGTGTTAATATCAAAAATTAAAAAAATATTATTTTAATATATTTTTAATTCAAGATTATTTTTAATTCAAAAAACACAATGCATTATAAAAAACGTTAAGAATATTTATGAACCCAACTAAAAAAAAACACGTAGAGAATCTTAGAGATGGCTGCATAATAGCTGCGTTTTGAACTTCATTTTTTGTATGGGCCCGCAGCACAGAAATCAATTTATTTAGGAACCAAACAGATTGTTAGCTGAGGTTTTGACCGTTAACGTGAAAGCTACCTAAAATACAAACACGGTGAAAGAGGACCAGCTGTCGTTTCGCTGAATTTTTCTAAGGCGTGTGAGGCCACACGTGTCAACACAAAGCCCTATTTATCCCGATATTGACCCCTTTTTTTTTAATCTACAAATGAATCTCAGACAAACAGTAATTTAATCTCGGAGAGGATCCGTACAGTAACATGATTCAGAGATGACAATGAAGATCCATGTATTTTACATTTTTACCTCTATACATGTGTCTTAATCTCTAATTTTTAACTTCTTTCATCATCAATTTCTATTAAATAAAACTTTATATAATCCATTAAAATAACAAATATATAGTTTACATATATCAAACAAAATAAATAAAAAAACTATATAAATTATTTTAAATATATATTAAAGATTACAAATATCATACATTATTTATACATATAAATCTGATTACGAAAGCCCATCAATGTTCTTATGAACAATTCTCATCTCTATTTGTGATTGCTTTCTAAGAATATATTTCTAAGCATTTAGAAATTATCCTGTCTCGTCTTTTTAAAAAAGAGTTTGGAAATGCAGTTATACCTGTATTTTAAAAAAAAATTAAATTTTTTTACTAAAAATTATACAAGAAATAAAATTCTAAAAAGAGGAAGGAAGTGGATTTAAACATTAATATTAATAAAAGAGCTATTATTCTATTATACAATAACCCAGGATAAATTACTTTGCTGTAATATGCATGTAATTAATATGCATCCACACCCCTCTCCTGTCCAAGGTTCTAGCACCTGCCTGGGATATGTTGGGTTCGATCCCATTACGGTTGGATTGGAATTATCCCACATTAACTCGATGAAAGTCATAAAGACAGGTATCTGTCCTGCCGACGTGCTCTTATTCTGGTACATCACGAGAACACATTTTATTATTATTATTATTATTATTTTTCAATAAAATTGATTGCTTTCCCGAAAGGAAAAAAAAGAAGAAACCATTATTTTTACGACATTGCTTATTCGGTACTGTGATAGTTTCTGGTTTTTATTTGGAAATATATTAAAATAATATATTTTTTTTATTTTTTTAAAATTTATTTTTAATATTAGCACATTAAAACAATTTGAAAATATATATATAAAAAATTAAATAAGAAAAAAAAAATAAAAATTTAATTTTTTTCAAAAACACTTTTAAAACACAAAAATAAACGGGCTCTTAGGTTACAAAACACACATACACTTTCCATCATGATAATAATAATTTAATGAATAATAATATGACTACCAAAAAATTATTAGATACAAACAGAAATACCGACGAAAAAATATCATCAGTAAATTATGGTGATATTTACCGACAAAACATGACGTCGCTATTTCCGTTGTTATTCACTGAAAAAATTGTTTTCATTGGTGAATATCAAGGGAATTATAGGTGAAAATCAAGGAATAAAGAAAAATTAGACAGGTATTCCCTTGTTATTTCCGTTGAAAAATATGATGTGTCAATATTATAGACAAAATCACCGATGAAAACTAATTGTCACTAATATTCATCTATCAATCTATCAGTAATATTTAAATTATAACCTGCTAGATGACCCACACTCTCCCCATCCCGTATTTCTTCTTCATTTTCTTCTTTTTTATTCTACAAAAAAATCACACTCCCCCCTCATTTTGTCATAAATTAAGAGCCTAATTTGGGCTTAATTGAGAAGATTGAAATTTTAAAAAATCAAATTTAATTTTTACCAAGTCAATTGATTGAAATCAGGGGCAAAATTGCAAGAAAATCAAAGTTTTTGGGTCAATTAAAGGCCAAATTGGAGGAATTCATAACCAAGGACCATTTTACAAAAGGTGAAAAACTATAGGGGTGAAATGGATTGAATCCAAGGGTGAAATTGAAGATATTGAAAGTTTAATGGTCAATTAGGAGCTAAATTGAACAAAAGGTGAAAAACTATAGGGGTGAAATGGATTGAATCCAGAGGTGAAATTAAAGATATTGAAAGTTTAATGGTCAATTAGGAGCTAAATTGAAGAAATCCGAGACCAATGACCAAAATAAAAAAGGCGTGCACACTGGGGGCTGATATTGTATTTCATCAGGGGCTAAATTGTATTAAATCAAAAGTTTAGGGTCAATTAGAGGTGCAGTTAAAATAAATTAAAAGGTGGAGAACTAAATTGAACTTGGGCAAAAAAACTAGATGATACTGTTCATTATCTTATTTATTATTACCCAAAAAAGTTGTCCAAACGATTGCTTTTTAGGGTCATTTAATGCTTCATATCTCCACAAAATTTGACAAAACCTGAACCAAAATGATCACCTAACACCCCTCTACACCCCAATATGGTCCGTTCAGGCTAATTGACACCACGGCTGTCGCGATGCCAACTTAAATTGACCAGCTCAGGCAGCTTAAACTATCAGATTTGACAGTTCATAGTACCTACTTTGAACCAATAGTTGGGATCCTTTCCAGCCGAATCAATGGTCACAATTTATCCCCAATAAAGGCAAGATTACCCTCTTTTATCCCCTATAAATTGATTTGGATTTCATGACCTGAGCATAGAGAAATTAGAGTGCAAAGTTGGCAAAAAACCATTTTTTTCCTAGATTTTTTCTTCTCCTTTGCCGACCATACTCTCCCCCTCTTTTTCTCCACCTCAGGCGACACCACCACCACCAATCATCGTGCACGATCTTCCCTGCAACACTAGGAATGTCGCCAACCTTTCTTCTCTCCTGTCCAGGCAAACCAACCTCTAGTTTTTCTCCCCCAAACACCTCACCTAGGCCACTGCATATAGTAACCATGGTTTTGTTTTTTTGGCCTTTAGGTAGGCTGGACCCATGCCGGCCCAACCCACGCAAAAAAGGAGCTCAAACTTGTTTGGTCGCCAATCGGCCCAACCCGGTTATGCTCGGCCCAGATGGTTGGGCTGGCCCAACTCGTATATTTTATAATAATATAATTATAATAGTATATTATAATATTTTCTATTATATAAAAAATATTAAAAAATCCAAAAATAAAAAAAAATCCTTCCAAAATATTTGTGATTTTCTTGCATGTTTTTTTACCAATTTCGCTTAATATTGAGTTGTATTTTTACATTGTAAGATACAAACCTCATATTAAAATACCAGATTTTTTCTGAAATATTTCTAAAAACAAATTCAAAACTTTAAATTAATTTCCCTTTTTAAAAAACAAAAAAAACAAAAAATATTTTATTTTCACGCATACAGTCAAATTCTAAAAAGTTTTCTAATCATATTTTTCATTAAAAAATCAAAAAAATTGCATCTTTCTCATCTTTTGAAAAGAAAAAAAAATGGATATCGTAACCAGATTATGATTGTCCATTAGAATTTGGCCAAAATATCAAAATCCCTTTACCTATTTTTTTTATATTAGGGTATAGATATAAACTTTAATATTTGAGGGATGTAAAACTATAAAATATAGTACACCTTCAGGTGTTAAAGATACAAAATCTAAAAGGAATACGATGCTAAAATTTAAACTTTAGAATGGTTAGGATTAAACTCGATGAGGTAGAGACTCTCTCACGACGGGATATCTACATTAGACTTTAGAAAAAGACCAACGAATAGAAGCCTAACCTAGAAAAACAATCAAACAACAATGTAGCGTATCTTAGGTAGGGTGCACTGAGGGTAATGCATCTTCCCCTTGCACAACTAATTCGTTACCCAGACTCTCGTAGACCATAGGTTTCTAGTAACCATAATACTAGGTGGTGACTCATGAACCTTAATCCTAATCTTATAATTAAACCCAAACTCATTTCCTTTCCCAACAACCATACCTCATTAAGAGGCACAAATAGCTCACCACCGCCCCGGCATCACATTGTGACAGTTTGGTCAAAATTAATATAAAGACTAGACTTCATAACATTGATGATGTCTTTATTTTTATCATGCAATGCCAACAAGTTTATTACATCTACACTCATTTTTTTTTTTTATAAAGGATCGTTCTAGGTTTGATTGGTTATCCATTGTGAAAACCAAACCGCGAGGTTATGTCTAAGTTGTTCATGATGGTAATGATGTAGTAACTATGAGACACGATGTCTTTCAATTTGATGAGTTAATTGATCTATATCGAGCATCTGTGTCTACGACTTAGAAGAAAATTCAAACTTTCATGTAGCTAATAATATTTTTGTTGACGTTGAGGAGTTAAATGATATATATCGAGAACAAGTGGAGATACAAAAGTTGATGAAAATGATGAGATCAATGAGCTTCAATTTAATGAAGAAGATTATGATGAACATGACGATGATGAAATTGAAGAAGAAAGGAAAAAGACAATTCTGATTAAAAAAATTTGAAATGATTTTATATGTATAACATCAATGTGTAATGAAATTGATTTTAATGTAATCTTTTCATATGTTGTTACTTTACAATGAACTGTGTATTGACATTAGCACAATTGGAATGTTTATTATTGTGATATTATTAATATATTATTAAACATATATGAAATGCAAAATATTAAGGAAAAAGTTATTGTTTTATACCGATGAAACTACAAACAAAATATGAAATACCACCTAATAGACTAAATCCCTCAAAGAACTCTAGAGAGTTGGAAAAAAATCATAAGACTTTGCCACTAACAATTACACACAAAATTATCGATAAACTAAGTCCCTCGAAAAGTTTCAGAGAGTTCAAAAAAATTATAGGATTTTGTCACTAATGATTACAGACATAATTATCGATGGATTAAGTTTCTCGAAAAGTTCTAGAGAGTTGGAAAAAATTATAAAACTTTTCCACTGAAAACTACATAAGAAATTACTGATGACATAAGTCCCTTGGAAAATTCCGTAGTTTTGTGTCATAACATGATTTTTTTACCTTTTTTTATCAACAGTTTTTAAAAACATTCAAAAAATAGCCAAACAAAACAACAAAAAATCCATAAAATATATTTTTAATATATTTGCAGCATTTTCGGCATCTTAACATCTTTCCAAAAGAATTCAAAATTCAAAGATTTACTTTCAACGTGTTCAGCTATTAACGCACCCATTTCAAAGTCATTTGTTTATTTTTCTCATTGAGTTAACGTTGACATTATCTTTTTCAAAATACACACACACACACATAAAAATAGAAGAGAAAAATCTCAGATGAAGGTATTCTTATTACTTTTGATGAAACATAGATTTTACTTTCTCTCTTTTTATGTCTGTCTCATTTTTCAAAATGAATCACAAGAATAATGGATAGGATATCGCTACTTACACCATAAATACTATAGAATTTTCTCTCCATTACTATTGCAATTCCATGTTATTATTATTATTACATTAGTATTGGAAAAAAGAATATTAGTGTCAGTTAACAGCTAATTATTCAAGGGCAAGTGAAACAAATTTTTCAAATCTATTTTTTTATGTGGTTGGAATCATGATTGTTAGTAGAGAAATAAAAGGAAGAACTCCAATTGAACTTCTAATTGTGTGCAAAGGAAATTATGTGAAGGAAATAAGAGGGGTAGAAAAAAAGTGAAATTGAGCTTGCTTAATGTATGCATTATGGATCAAAATTATAAATGTTGGTAATGGGTCGAGGAGAAACTTAATCGCATAAATTGGAAATTAGAGGACCAAATTAAACCAAATGGAAAAGGTTAAGAACTCAATTACATTAACAAAAGGGTCTAATCAAAGAAGACAATGAGAATTTAGGACCGAATTAAAGAAAGATATTGAAGATTTGAGCAGACTTGCAAAATAATTAAGTTCGAGAACTTAATTGAGCTTTTTATGGTCTGATTGATCTAATCAAGAATTTAATTAAAGCATAAGTTTGAAATTGATTTGGCTAAAACTAGAAGAATTAATAAAATTCAAGAACTTAAGTAAACTTTTTATAAGTTTAACTAACTTAATTAAGAGCTAAATCAAAGCAAAATTATGTTTGAAAGTCAATTTGGCCAAAACTGGAAAAATTAATTAAGTTCAAGAACTTAAATAAACTTCTAATTAGTTTAACTAACTTAATCAATGACTTAATTAAAGCAAAATTCAATTTGAAAGTCAATTTGACCAAAATCAAAAGAATTAATTAAGTTCAAAGACTTAATTAAATTTTTAATGAGTTTAATTGACTTAATTAAGGATTTAATTGAAGCAAAATTAAGTTTAAAAGTTAATTTGACAAAAATTGAAAGAATTAATTAAGTTCAAATACTTAATTAAAATTTTAACGGATTTAACTGACTAAATTAAAGACTTAATTGAAGAAAAACTAACTTTGGAAACCTGATTCAGGTGACATTGCAAGAACTGAAAGTTTTAGGGACCAATTTTTAATCATTATAAATTAATTGACCAATTCAAGGGTTTAATTGTGAAGAAAATAAGGTTTGAAAGGCCATTTGAGGATAAATTGAAAATGTCTAAGACCAAGGACTATGTTGAAAAGGTGTTAAAGTCAGAGGATCCGATTGAAACACTCCTGCACTTGGGATAAGACATCAATCTTTTGATTATGTCACTCAGTCTCCGCCAGCTTTAGATCTTTGTTTTGATCTCTTCAGCTACTCTCTCCCACAACAAACCATGCCCGTCAGGTCTACTGCTCTAGTGGTTTTCTGACAGCACCACATGGTGTTGCGTCCCCGATAGCACAGGTCTGCCAACCTGAGCTCCGTTTCTGCCTCTTCGATACCTCCACACTCATAAGTAACATGTTCCTCTTATCACGAACCTTTGAATTTCAAAGATGCTAACTGATTTTTGTGCTAGCAATCTATTATGAGATCTGAAATTACAGTTTTACATGCTAATAACACTTGGTCTTTGGTTCCATTTAAACCCTCTATGAATGTTGTTGGTTGTCATTGGGTTTACAAAGTCAAGCGCTAGGCTGATGGTGCTATTGATCGCCACAAGGCATGCTTGGTTGCGCAAGGGTTCACTCAATAGGAAGGTATCGACTACTTAGAAACCTTCAGTCTTGTTGTTAAACAAACTATTGTTTGGCTCGTCCTCGCCATTGTCGTATTTTATCACTAGCAGGTTCGACAACTTGATGTACATAATGCTTTTCTCAATGGTTCCTTTTAGTAGGTTGTTTATATGCAACAACCCATGGGTTTTGTTGACCCTACTTTGCCAACTCATGTTTGTCGCCTTCACAAGTCTCTTTATGGTTTAAAACAAACTTTACGAGCTTGGTACACACGACTAAGTGACTTCCTTTTGTCGATTGACCTTCGTGCTTCTAAGGTTGATACCTCCTTATTTATTCTAATTGTGAATCATGATATATGTTATCTGTTTGTCTATGTAGATGACATTTTGCTCATTGGTAATAATTCTACTCTGATTCGCTGCCTTATTAGTCTACTAAGTTCAGAATTTAAACTTTAGGATCTGGGTAATGTTCATTATTTTTTTGGAATTGAGGTCACTCCCCCTAGTATAGGGCTCTTTCTTAGTCAATATTAATATGCTCTTGATATCTTTAGTCGGGCTAGTATGTCATCGTACAAACATGTTAATACATTGGCTTCTACTTCCAAGATCGGCCTACAAACTAGTGATTTATACTCTAATCCCACTTGTTATCGGCAAATTTTAGGTGCTCTCCAGTATCTCATATTTACTAGACCAGACATTTGTTATGCTATCAACAAAATCTGTCAATTTATGCATGCTTTTATTGAGAGCCATTGGGCTGTTGTCAAACATATTTTATGGTTTTTGAAAGGTACTTCTTCATTTGGTCTTCACCTTACTTGTGGCTCCTCTTTATCACTGCATGGTTTTACTGATGCTGATTGGGTGGGGAGTATTGATGATCGAAAGTCTACTGGTGGCCATATTGTCTTTCTTGGCACCACTCTCATTTCATGGAAATCTGATAAGCAACACACTGTTGCTCGCTCATTCACTGAAGCAGAATATAAAACCTTTAGTTGATGGTATTGTTGAGGTTCTTTGGCTTCATTATATGCTTTTTGAATTATGCTTCTTTTCCAGTTTTGTTACCACTATTTGGTGCGACAATTTGGGCGCTACGTTTTGTTTGCTAATTTGGTGTTTCATGCACGTACAAAGCATGTTGAGGTTGATTATCACTTCGTTCATGATCGAGTGGCTAAAAATGAGATATAGATTCGCTTCATATCCTTCAAAGATCAATTGACTGATGTTCTTACTAAGCCGCTCCTTTACACTGCGTTTGCCTATTTACAATTCAAGTTTCATGTGAGCAACCCACCTTCAACTTGATGGTATTATGGAAGGTGTTGTAATATAGAAAATATTATACTTTTTTATATAAAGTTATCATGTATATGTTGTTCTAATCATATAAATAAAAGAAATGGCTACTGGATGTCATGCCTTCTAATTAATCATAAATCTTGTTGTAATTAATATCAAGAGATAGGATACACTCAGCTCATGGCCTTTAGACCTTTCCCATCATCCTATAAAACCCACACCAAAACCTTAACCAGGGCGGATGACCACAACCACACTGCCATTACATATTTCAAGCCATAAATTCCACCTTTAAGAAACCTTTACACTTTCCAGCACCCTCTTTGGATCATTGAACACCAATGCAAACCACAACCTCCATTTTCATCCCCTAAAACACTTCCCGCCATATATATTTAACTTCAGCAAGCCTTACTTGCGATTCTTTGGATGTCAGCTTCAAGGTTGCAACTTTATTAAAGTTGCATGCTTTTTTTGGCTGCTAAGCTCATGGGGAAGATGCTCCAGACAGTTAAGAGGCATAAAAATCATTCAACATCGTCATTATAAAGATCACTACCAGAAAACCAATGGAATTACCGACAGAATTATTCTGTCGGTAGTTATTACCGACAGACTAAATTCATCTCAAAATCTGTCGGTATATACCAACCGTATCTCCAACGGACTATTTTTTTAGACGATTTTACCGACTGAATGACCGAGGGATTCAAAATGAGATAGCCATACAGTAACATGGCACTGTCACCGACGGAATCACCAATGAAAAGTATCCGTCGGTGATTCCATCGGTAAAAACCATTAAATACACCCCCTCTGCCGTCACTCTCTTCCTCTGTTTCTCCTTCTTCTTCTTTCCCATCCCACCTCTCCCCTCCCAAACTGCAGCCAACCACCCATCCCAACTCTCCACTATTCTCAACACAAGCACTCAAGTTTCTAATACCTTGTACGTGGTCACAATATCCATTTCTTGTAGATTTTATCA
>Ga0325405_1002475_pt1 | contig 18999 bp, 9 predicted proteins | sample PopdelMetagenome_21_FD_205663 | JGI IMG/M metagenome (GOLD analysis project Ga0325405, IMG submission 205663) | Populus deltoides microbial communities from Bellville, Georgia, United States - Xylem-Control-R2 | ecosystem: Host-associated > Plants > Phyllosphere > Stem > Wood/Secondary xylem...
ACCGAGTAGAGATTCCACATCTACTTTAAGGAAAACAGCTTCTGGAAACTCTTGTAAAAATTTTAGGGCGATCCAACGGCTGGATAAAAAATTATGGCCCTTTCGAACCGGTACGCTGGTCTCGAGCGCAGAGACCTCCGGCTCACCGAGCAGGGATTCCACATCTACTCCAAGGAAAACATCCTACGGAAACTCCTGTAAATATTTGAGGGCGATCCAACGGTCGGATCAAAAGTTACGGCCCTTTCGAACGGGGATGCTGGTCTCGAGCGCAGTGACCTCCGCTTCACCGAGTAGCGATTCCACATCTACTCCATGGAAAACAGCTTTTGGAAACTCCTGTAAAAATTTTAGAGTGATCCAACGGTCGGATCAAAAGTTACGACCCGTTCGAACCGGTACTCTAGTCTCTAGCGAAGAGACCTCCGTCTCACCGAGAAACGATTTCACATCTACTCAAAGGGAAACGGCCTCCGAAATGTCCAGTAAAACTTTTTGGGCGATCCAACGGTCGGATCAAAAGTTAGGGCCCTTTCAAACCGGTAATCTAGTCTCTAGCGAAGAGACCTCCTCCTCACCAAGTAGCGATTCCACATCTACTCCAAGGGAAACGGCCTCCGGAATCTCCTGTAAAAATTTAAGGGCGATCCAACGGCCGGATCAAAAGCTACGGCCCTTTCGAACCGGTACGCTGCTCTCGAGCGCAAAGACTGCCGCCTTTCCGAGTACCGATTCCACATCTTCTGCAAGGAAAACGGCGTTTAGAAACTCCTGTAAAAATTTGAGGGCGATCCAACGGTCGGATCAAAAGTTCGGGCCCTTTCGAACCGGTACTCTAGTCTCTAGCAAAGAGACCTCCGCCTCACCGAGTAGCGATTCCACATATACTGCAAGGAAAACGGCGTCTGGAAAATCCTGTAAAAATTTGAGGGCGATCCAACGGTCGGATCAAAAGTTATGGGCCTTTCGAACCGGTACTCTAGTCCCTAGCGAAGAGACCTCCGTCTCACCGAGTAGCGATTCCACATATACTGCAAGGAAAATGGCGTCTCGAAAATCCTATAAAAATTTGAGGGCGATCCAACGGTCGGATCAAAAGTTATGGCCCTTTCAAACTGGTACTCTAGTCCCTTGCGAAGAGACCTCCGCCTCACCGAGTAGCGATTCCACATCTACTCAAAGGAAAAGGGCCTCCGGAATCTTCTGAAAAAATTTGAGGGCGATGCAACGGTCGGATAAAAAATTATGGCCCTTTCGAATCGGTACTCTTGTCTCGAGCGAAGAGACCTCTGCATCACCAAGTAGCGATTCTGCATCTACTCCAAGGAAATCGGCGTCCGGAAACTCCTGGAAAAATTCGAGAGCGATTCAACTGTCGGATCAAAAGTTATGGCCCTTTCGAATCAGTACGCTTGTCGAGAGCGTAGAGACCTGCACATCAACGAGAAGGTATTATACATCTACTCCAAGGAAAATGGCGTCCGGAAACTCCTGTAAAAATTTCGGGGTGATCCAACAGTTGGATTAAAAGTTATGGCCCTTTCAAACCAGCACTCTAATCTCGAGCGACGAGACCTGCGCCTCACCGAGTAGCGATTCCACATCTACTCCAAGGGAAACGGCCTCCGAAAACTCCTGTCAAAATTTGAGGGCGATTCAAAGGTCGGATGAAAAGTTATGGCCCTTTCGAACCGGTACACTGGTCCGGAGCGGAGAGACATCCGCATCACCGAGTAGCGATTCCATATCTACTCCAAGGACAACAGCCTCTGAAATCTCCTGTAAAAATTTGAGGGCGATCCATCGGTCGGATCAAAATTTGTAACCCTTTCGAACCGGTACGCTGGTCTCGAGCGTAGAGACCTCCGCCGCACTGAGTAGCGATTGCATATCTACTACAAGAAAAGCGACGTCCTGAAACTCCTGGAAAAATTTGAGGGCGATCCAACGGTCGGATCAAAAGTTACGACCCCTTCGAACCGGTATTCTAGTCTCTAGCGAAGAGACCTACGCCTCACTGAGTAGCGATCCCACATATACTGCAATGAAAACGGCGTCCGGAAAATCCTGTAAAAATTTGAGGGTGATCCAACGGTCGGATCAAAAGTTATGGCCCTTTCGAACCGGTACTCTAGTCCCTAGCGAAGAGACGTCCGCCTCACCGAGTAGCGATTCCACATCTACTCCAAGGAAAACGGCCTCCGGAATCTTCCGAAAAAATTTGAGGGCGACGCAACGGTCGGATAAAAAATTGTAGCCCTTTCGAACCGATACGCTGGTCTCGAGCGTAGAGACCTCGACCTCACCAAGTAGCGATTCCACATCTACTGCAAGGAAAACAGCTTCTAGAAACTCCTGTAAAACTTTGAGGGCGATCCAACGATCGGATCAGAAGTTATGGCCCCTTTGATCCGGTTCTCTAGTCCCTAGCGAAGAGACCTCCGCCTCACCGAGTAGCGATTCCACATCTACTCCAAGGAAAACGGCCTCCAGAAACTCCTGTAAAAATTTGAGGGCGATCCAACGATCAGATCAAAAGTTATGGCCCCTTCGATCCGGTACTCTAGTCTCTAGCGAAGAGACCTCCGCCTCACCGAGTAGCGATTCCACATCTACTCCAAGAAAAACGGCCTCCACAAACAACTGTAAAAATTTGAGGGCTATCCCACGATCGGATCAAATGTTATGGCCCTTTCGAACCGTACTCTAGTCTCTAGCGAAGAGAACTCCGCCTCACCGAAAAGCGATTCCACATCTACTCCAAGGAAAACAGCGTCCGGAAACTTCTGTAAATATTTAAGGGCGATCCAACTGTCGGATCAAAACTTATGGCCCTTTCAAACCGGTACTCTTGTTTCAAGCGAACAGACCTCCACCTCACCGAGTAGCGATTCAACATCTACTTCAAGAAAAACGACGTTTGGAAACTCCTGTAAAACTTTGAAGGCGATCCAAGGGTCGGATCAAAAGTTATGGCCTTTTCAAACTGGTACTCTAGTCTCGAGCAAAAAGATCTTCGCCTCACTGAGTAGCGATTCCACATCTACTACAAGGAAAACGACGTCCGGAAACTCCTGTAAAAATTTGAGGGCGATTCAATGGTCGGATCAAAAGTTATGGCCCTCTCGAACCGTTACTCTTGTCTCAAGCGAAAAGACCTCCGCCTCACCGGTAGTGATTCCACATCTACTCCAAGGAAAACAGCGTCCGGAAACTCCTGGAAAAATGTGAGGGCGATCCAACGGTCGGATCAAAAGTAATGGCCCTTTCGAATCGGAGCGCTGGTCCAGAGCTTAGAGACCTGCGCATCACCGAGTAGCTATTTCACATCTACTCTAAGGAAAACGATTTCCGAAAACTCCTGTAAAAATTTGAGGGCGATCCAACGGTCGGATCAAAAGTTATGGCCCTTTGAATCAGTACTCTTGTCTCGAGCGAAGAGACCTACGCATCACCAAGTAGCGATTCCACATCTAGTCCAATGAAAAGTCCTCCGGAAACTCCTGTAAAAATTTGAGGGCGATCCAACGGTCGGATAAAAAATTGTAGCCCTTTCGAACCGATACGCTGGTCTCGAGCGCAGAGACCTCCGCCTCAACGAGTAGCAATTCCCCATCTACACCAAGGAAAACAGCATCTGGAAACTCCTGTAAGAATTTGGGAGCGATCCAACGGTCGGATCATAAGTTATGACCTTTCAAACTGGTACTCTAGTCTCTAGCGAAGAGACCTCCGCCTTACCGAGTAGCGATTCCATATCTGCTCTAAGGAAAACGATCTTCGAAAACTCCTGTAAAAATTTGAGGGCGATCCAACGGTCGGATCAAAAGTTATGGCCCTTTCAAATCGGTACTCGATTCTCGAGCGTAGAGACCTGCGCATCACCGAGTAGCTATTCCACATCTACTACAAGGAAAATGGAGTCTGGAAACTCCTGTAAACATTTCGGGGCGATCCAACGGTCGGATCAAAAATTATGGCCCTTTCGAATTGGTACTCTTGTCTCTAGCGAAGAGACCTATTCATCACCGAGTAGCGATTCCACATCTACTCCAAGGAAAACGTCCTCCGGAAACTCCTATAAAAATTTGAGGGCGATCCAACGGCCGGATGAAAAATTGTAGCCCTTTCGAACTGGTACGCTGGTCTCGAGCACAGAGACTTCCGCCTCATTGAGTAGCGATTCCACATCTACTCCAAGGAAAACGTCCTCCTAAACTCCTGTAAAAATTTGAGGGTGATCCAACGGCCGGATCAAAAATTGTAGCCCTTTCGAACCGGTACGCTGGTCTGTAGCGAAGAGACCTCCGCCTCACCGAGTAGTGATTCCACACCTACTCCAAGGAAAACGGCCTCCGGAAACTCCTGTAAGAATTTGAGGGCGATGCAACGGTCGGATCAAAAGTTATGGCCCTTTCAGATCGGTACTCGAGTCTCGAGTGTAGAGACCTGCGCATGACCGAGGAACTATTCCACATCTACTCCAAGGAAAATGGCATTCGGAAACTCCTTTAAAAATCTCAGGGCGATCCAACGGTCGGATCAAAAATTGTGGCCCAGCACCTGTTCTCTGTGATAGGTTTCCTCTTCATTCAATGTGTTTTATTTGATAGTAATGTCTGGCCTTGCATGGTCTTTCCTTGGGAGCATGTTCCCGTTACTGTTTATTTCAGTTTCATAGGTTTGGGAGTTTGTTCTCTCTTTGGCCTCACTTCCCTGTTCAAATTTTTCTGTTTTTGCTGGGTCACCAGCCTTGTTACTTTTGATCTATAATACAAACTTATATTTAGATCAAAAAAAAATTGTGGCCCTTTCGAATCGGTACTCTTGTCTCGAGCGAAGAGACCTCTGCATCACCGAGTAGCGATTCCACATCTACTCCAAGGAAATCGGCGTCCGGAAACTCCTGGAAAAATTTGAGGGCGATTCAATGGTCGGATCAAAAGTTATGGCCCTTTCGAATCGGTACGCTGGTCCAGAGCGTAGAGACCTGCGCATCTACGAGTAGGTATTATACATCTATTCCAAGGAAAATGGCGTCCGGAAACTCCTGTAAAAATTTCAGGGTGATCCAACAGTCGGATCAAAAGTTATGGTCCTTTCAAACCGGTACTCTAATCTCGAGCGACGAGACCTGCGCCTCACGGAGTAGCGATTCCACATCTACTACACGAACGACGTCGTCCGGAAACTCCGATAAAAATTTGAGGGCGATCCAACGGTCGGATCAAAAGTTATGGCCCTTTCGAACCAGTACTCTAGTCACTAGCGAAGAGACCTTCGCCTCGCCGACTAGCGATTCCACATCTAATCTAAGGAAAATGGCCTCCGAAAACTCCTGTAAAAATTTAAGGGCGATCCAACGATCGGATCAAAAGTTATGGCCCTTTCGAACCGTACTCTAGTCTCTAGCGAAGAGAACTTCGCCTCATCGAGAAGCGATTCCACATCTACTCCAAGGAAAACAGCGTCAGGAAACTCCTGTAAATATTTAAGGGCGATCCAAAGGTCGGATCAAAGCTTATGGCCCTTTCGAACCGGCACTCTTGTCTCAAGCGAAAAGACCTCCGCCTCACCGAGTAGCGATTCAACATCTACTTCAACAAAAACAGCGTTTGAAAACTCCTGTAAAAATTTGAGGGCGATTCAAAGGTCGGATCCAAAGTTATGGCACTTTCGAACCGTACTCTCGTCTCTAGCGAAGAGACCTCTGCTCACCGAGTAGCGATTCCACATCTACTACAAGGAAAACGGCGTCCGGAAACTACTATAAAAATTTGAGGGCGATCCAATGGTCGGATCAAAAGTTATGGCCCTTTCAAACCGGTACTCTTGTTTCGAGCGAAAAGACCTCCGCCTCACCGAGTAGCGATTCCATATCTACTCCAAGGAAAACGGCGTCCAGAAACTCCTGTAAAAATTTGAGGGCGATTCAACGGTCGGATCAAATGTTATGGCCCTTTCGAACCGGTACTCTCGTCTCGAGCGAGGAGACCTCCGCCTCACCGAGTATCGATTCCACATCTACTGCAAGGAAAACAGAGTCCAGAAACTCCTGTAAAACTTTGAGGGCGATCCAACGCTCGGATCAACAATTGTAGCCCTTTCGAACCAGTACGCTGGTCTCGAGCGCAGACACCTCCGCCTCACCGAGTAGCGATTCCCCATCTACGCCAAGAAAAACGGCGTCCGGAAACTCCTGTAAGAATTTGGGGGCGATCCAACGGTCGGATCAAAAGTTATGGCCTTTTCAAACCGGTACTCTCGTCTCGAGCGAAGAGACCTTCCCCTCACCGAGTAGCGATTCTACATTTATTCCAACGAAAACGGAGTCGGAAACTCCTGTAAAACTTTAAGGGCGATCTAACGGTCAGATCAAAAGTTATGGCCCTCTCGAACCGCTAATCTTGTCTCAAGCAAAAGACCTCCGCCTGACCGGTAGCGATTCCACATCTACTCCAAGGAAAACGGCGTCCGGAAACTCCTGTAAATATTTTGAGGGCGATCCAACGGTCGGATCAAAAGTAATGGCCCTTTCGAATCGGAACGTTGGTCCAGAGCATAGAGACCTGCGCATCAACGAGTAGGTATTATACATCTACTACAAGGAAATTGGTGTCTAGAAACTCCTGTAAAAATTTCGGGGTGATCCAACAGTTGGATCAAAAGTTATGGCCCTTTTGAATCGTTACTCTTGTCTCGAGCGAAGAGACCTACGCATCATCGAGTAGCGATTCCACATCTATTCCAATGAAAACGGCATCCAGAAACTCCTGTAAAAATTTAAGGGCGATCCATCGGTCGGATAAAAAATTGTAGCCCTTTCGAACCGATACGCTGGTCTCGAGCGCAGAGACCTCCGCCTTACCAAGTAGCGATTCCCCATCTACACCAAGGAAAACGGTGTCCAGAAACTCATGTAAGAATTTGGGAGCGATCCAACGGTCGGATCATAAGTTATGCCCTTTCGAACCGGTACTCTAGTCTCTAGCGAAGAGACCTCCGCCTCACCGAGTAGCGATTCCACATCTACTCCAAGGAAAACGGTCTCCGAAAACTCCTGTAAAAATTTGAGGGCGATCCAACGATCAGATCAAAAGTTATGGCCCTTTCGAACCGTACTCTAGTCTCTAGCGAAGAGAACTTCGCCTCATCGAGAAGCGATTCCACATCTACTCTAAGGAAAATAGCGTTAGGAAACTCTTGTAAATATTTAAGGGCGTTCCAACGATCGGATCAAAGCTTATGGCCCTTTCGAACCGGCACTCTTGTCTCAAGCGAAAAGACCTCCGCCTCACCGAGTAGCGATTCAACATCTACTTCAACAAAAATAGTGTTTGGAAACTCCTGTAAAAATTTGAGGGCGATTCAAAGGTCGGATCCAAAGTTATGGCACTTTCGAACCGTACTCTCGTCTCTAGCGAAGAGACCTCCGCTCACCGAGTAGCGATTCCACATCTACTACAAGGAAAACGGCGTCCGGAAACTACTGTAAAAATTTGAGGGCGATCCAACGGTCAGATCAAAAGTTATGGCCCTTTTCAAACCGGTACTCTTGTTTCGAGCGAAAAGACCTCCGCCTCACCGAGTAGCGATTCCATATCTACTCCAAGGAAAACGGCGTCCGGAAACTCCTGTAAAAATTTGAGGGCGATCCAACGGTCGGATCAAAAGTAATGGCCCTTTCGAATCAGAACGCTGGTCCAGAGTGTAGAGACCTGCGCATCAATGAGTAGGTATTATACATCTACTACAAGAAAATTGGTGTCCAGAAACTCCTGTAAAAATTTCGGGGTGATCCAACAGTTGGATCAAAAGTTATGGCCCTTTTGAATCGTTACTCTTGTCTCGAGCAAAGAGACCTACGCATCATTGAGTAGCGATTCCACATCTACTCCAATGAAAACGGCATCCGGAAACTCCTGTAAAAATTTGAGAGCGATCCAACGGGCGGATAAAAAATTGTAGCCCTTTCGAACCGATACGCTGGTCTCGAGCGTAGAAACCTCCGCCTCACCAAGTAGCGATTCCCCATCTACACCAAGGAAAACGGTGTCCAGAAACTCATGTAAGAATTTAGGAGCGATCCAACGGTCGGATCATAAGTTATGCCATTTCGAACCTGTATTCTAGTCTCTAGCGAAGAGACCTCCGCCTCACCGAGTAGCGATTCCACATCTACTCCAAGGAAAACGGTCTCCGAAAACTCCTGTAACAATTTGAGGGCGATCCAACGGTCGGATCAAAAGTTATGGCCCTTTCAAATCGGTACTCGAGTCTCGAGCATAGAGACCTGCGCATCACCGAGTAGCTATTCCACATCTACTCCAAGAAAACTGGTATGCTGGTCTCGAGCGTAGAGACCTCCGCCTCACCGAGTAGCGATTCCACACCTACTTCAAGGAAAACATCCTCCGAAAACTCCTGTAAAAATTTGAGGGCGATCCAACGGCCGGATAAAAAATTATAGCCCTTTCGAACTAGTACGCTGGTCTCGAGCGCAGAGACCTCCGGCTCACCGAGTAGTGATTCCCCATCTAAACCAAGGAAAACGGCGTCCGGAAACTCATGTAAGAATTTGGGAGCGATCCAACGGTCAGATCATAAGTTATGCCCTTTCGAACCGGTACTCTAGTCTCTAGCGAAGAGACCTCCGCCTCACCGAGTAGCGATTCCACATCTACTTCAAGGAAAACGGTCTCCGGAAACTCCTGTAAAAATTTGATGGCGATCTAATGGTCGAATCAAAAGTTATGGCCCTTTCGAACTGGTACTCTAGTCTCTAGCGAAGAGACCTCCGCATCACCGAGTAGCAATTCCACACCTACTCCAAGGAAAACGGCCTCTGGAAACTCCTGTAAAAATTTAAGGGCGATCCAACGGTCGGATCAAAAGTTATGGCCCTTTCAAATCGGTACTCGAGTCTCGAGCATAGAGACCTGCGCATCACCGAGTAGCTATTCCACATCTACTCCAAGAAAACTGGTATGCTGGTCTCGAGCGTAGAGACCTCCGCCTCACCGAGTAGCGATTCCACACCTACTTCAAGGAAAACATCCTCCGAAAACTCCTGTAAAAATTTGAGGGCGATCCAACGGCCGGATAAAAAATTATAGCCCTTTCGAACTAGTACGCTGGTCTCGAGCGCAGAGACCTCCGGCTCACCGAGTAGTGATTCCCCATCTAAACCAAGGAAAACGGCGTCCGGAAACTCATGTAAGAATTTGGGAGCGATCCAACGGTCAGATCATAAGTTATGCCCTTTCGAACCGGTACTCTAGTCTCTAGCGAAGAGACCTCCGCCTCACCGAGTAGCGATTCCACATCTACTTCAAGGAAAACGGTCTCCGGAAACTCCTGTAAAAATTTGATGGCGATCTAATGGTCGAATCAAAAGTTATGGCCCTTTCGAACTGGTACTCTAGTCTCTAGCGAAGAGACCTCCGCATCACCGAGTAGCAATTCCACACCTACTCCAAGGAAAACGGCCTCTGGAAACTCCTGTAAAAATTTAAGGGCGATCCAACGATCGGATCAAAAGTTATGGCCCTTTTAAATCGATACTCGAGTCTCGAGCGTAGAGACCTGCGCATCACCGAGTAGCTATTCCACATCTAGTCGAAGGAAAATGGCATCCGGAAACTCCTGTAAACATTTCAGGGCGATCCAACAGTTGGATCAAAAATTGTGGCCCTTTCGAATCGGTACTCTTGTCTCGAGCGAAGAGACCTCTGCATCACCGAGTAGCAATTCCACATCTACTCCAAGGAAAATGGCGTCCGGAAACTCCTGGAAAAATTTGAGGGCGATCCAACGGTCGGATCAAAAGTTATGGCCCTTTCGAAGCGGTACGCTGGTTCAGAGCGCAGAGACCTGCACATCAACGGGTAGGTATTATACATCTACTCCAAGGAAAATGGTTTCCGGAAACTCCTGTAAAAATTTCGGGGTGATCCAACAGTCGGATCAAAAGTTATGGCCCTTTTGAATCGGTACTCTTGTGTCGGGCGCAGAAACCTCCACCTCACCGAGTAGCGATTCCCCATCTACGCCAAGGAAAACGGCGTCCGGAAACTCCTCTAAGAATTTGGGAGCGATCTAACGGTCGGATCATAAGTTATGGCCTTTCGAACCGGTACACTAGTCTCAAGCGAAAAGACCTGCGCCTCACCGAGTAGCGATTCTACATCTACTACAAGGATAACGACGTCAACGGTCGGATCAAAAGTTATTGCCCTTTCAAATCGTACTCGAGTCTCGAGCGTAGAGACCTGCGCATCACCAAGTAGCCACATCTACTCCAAGGAAAATGGCGTCCGGAAACTCCTGTAAACATTTTGGGGTGAGCCAACGGTAGGATAAAAAATTGTAGCCCTTTCGAACCGGTACGGTGGTCTCGAGCGCAGAGACCTCCGCCTCACCGAGTAGCGATTCCACATCTACTCCAAGGAAAACGGCCTCCGGAAACTCCTGTAAAACTTGAGGGCGATCCAACGGTCGGATCAAAAGTTATTGGCCTTTCAAACCGGTGCTCTAGTCTCGAGCGAAGAGACCTTTGCCTCACCAAGTAGCGATTCTACAACTACTATAAGGAAAACGGTGTCCGGAAACTCCTGTAAACATTTAGGGGCTATCCAATGTTCGGATCAAAAAGTTATGACCTTTCGAACCGGTACTCTAGTCTCTAGCGATGAGACCTCCACCTCATCGAGTAGCGATTCCACATCTATACCAAGAAAAACGGCCTTCGAAAACTCCTGTAAAATTTTGAAGGCGATCCAACGATCGGATCAAAAGTTATTGCCATTTCGAAGCGGTACTCTTGTCTCGAGCGAAGAGACCTGTGCCTCACCGACTAGCGATTCCACTTCTACTCCAAGGAAAACGGCCTCCGGAAACTCCTGTGGGGGCGATCCTACGGTCGGATCAAAAGTTATGGCCCTTTCGAACAGGTACGCTGGTCTCGAGCGAAGATACCTCCGCCTCACTGAGTAGCGATTCCACATATACTCCAAGGAAAACGGCGTCCGGACACTCCTGTAAAAATTTAAGGGCGTTCTAACGGTCGGATAAAAAATTATAGCACTTTCAAACCAGTACGGTGGTCTCGAGCGTAGAGACCTCCGCATCACCGAGTAGCGATTACACATGTACTCCAAGGGAAACGGATTCCGGAAACTCCTCTAAACATTTGAAGGCGATCCAACGGTTGTATCAAAAGTTAAGGCCCTTTCGAACCGGTACGCTGGACTCACCGAGTAGCGATTCCACATCTACTCCAAGGAAAATGGCGTCCGGAAACTCCAGTAAACATTTGGGGGCAATCCAACGGTCGGATCAAAAGTTATGGCACTTTCGAACCGGTACTCTTGTCTCGAGCGAAGAGATCTCCGCCTCACCGAATAGCGATTACACTTCTACTCCAAGGAAAACGGCGTCCGGAAACTCCCGTAACAATTTGAGGGCGATCCACGAACTGCTGTCAAGGGTGATGCGTGGATTCGACAGCCCACACAGCCCCTAGGGACTCAGAAATGACCAACGAACTGCTATCACGGGTGAGGCGTGGATTCAACAGCCCACACAGCCCCTAGGGACTCAGAAATGACCAACGAACTGCTGTCACGGGTGACGCGTGGATTCGATAGCCGAGACAGCCCCTAAGGACTCAGAAATCATCAACGAACTGCTGTCACGGGTGACGCGTGGATTCGACAGCCCACACAGCCCCCTACGGAGTCACAAATCATCAACGAATTGCTATAACGGGTGACGCGTGGATTCAACAGCCCACACAGCCCCTAGGGACTAAGAAATGACCAACGAACTGCTGTCACGGGTGACGCGTGGAATCGACGACCCACACAGTCCCTAGGGACTAAGAAATGACCAAAGAACTGCTGTCACGGGTGAAGCGTGGATTCGACAACCACCCAGCCCCCTAGAGACTGAGAAATGACCAACGAACTGGTGTCAAGTGTGGATTCGACAGCCGACACAGCCCCTAGGGACTTAGAAATGACCAACGAAATGCTGTCGCGGGTGACGCTTGGATTGGACAGCCCAGATAGCCCCTAGGGACTCAGAAATCATCCACGAACTGCTGTTAAGGGTGACGCGTGGATTCGACAGCCCACACAGCCCCTAGGGACTCAGACTCAGAAATGACCAACGAACTGCTGTCACGGGAGACGCTTGGATTTGACAGCCCCTAGAGACTCAGAAATCATCAACGAACTGCTGTCACGGGTGACACGTGGATTCGAGAGCCAGCACAGCCCCTACGGACTCACAAATCATCAACGAACTGCTGTCACGGGTGACGCGTGGAATTGACAGCCTACACAGTCCTAGGGACTAAGAAATGACCAACGAACTACTGTCAAGGGTGACTCGTTGAATCGACAGCGCACACAGTCCCTAGGGACTAAGAAATGACCAACGAACTGCTGTCACGGGTGACGCTTGGATTCGATAGCCGACAAATCCCCTAGGGACTCAAAAGTGACCAATGAAATGTTGTCACGGGTAACGCTTGGATTGGACAGCCCAGACAGCCCCTAGGGACTCAGAAATCATCCACGAACTGCTGTTAAGGGTGACGCGTGGATTCGACAGCCCACACAGCCCCTAGGGACTCAGACTCAGAAATGACCAACGAACTGCTGTCACGGGTGACACGTGGATTCGAGAGCCAGCACAGCCCCTACGGACTCACAAATCATCAACGAACTGCTGTCACGGGTGACGCGTGGAATTGACAGCCTACACAGTCCTAGGGACTAAGAAATGACCTACGAACTGCTGTCAAGGGTGACTCGTTGAATCGACAGCGCATACAGTCCCTAGGGACTAAGAAATAACCAACGAACTGCTGTCACGGGTGAAGCGTGGATTCGACAGCCCACACAGCCCCCTAGAGACTTAAAATGACCAACGAACTGCTATCAAGGGTGACGCTTGGATTCGATAGCCGACAAATCCCCTAGGGACTCAAAAATGACCAATGAAATGTTGTCACGGGTAACGCTTGGATTGGACAGCCCAGACAGCCCCTAGGGACTCAGAAATCATCCTCGAACTGCTGTCAAGGGTGACGCATGGATTCGACAGACCACACAGCCCTAGGGACTCAGAAATGACCAACGAGCTGCTGTCACATGAGACGTTTGGATTTGACAGCCCCTAGAGACTCAGAAATCATCAACGAACTGCTGTCACGGGTGACACGTGGATTCGAGAGCCAGCACAGCCCCTACGGACTCACAAATCATCAACGAACTGCTGTCACGGGTGACGCGTGGAATTGACAGCCTACACAGTCCTAGGGACTAAGAAATGACCAACGAACTACTGTCAAGGGTGACTCGTTGAATCGACAGCGCACACAGTCCCTAGGGACTAAGAAATGACCAATGAACTGCTGTCACGGGTGAAGCGTGGATTCGACAGCCCACACAGCCCCCTAGGGACTTAAAATGACCAACGAACTGCTGTCAAGGGTGACGCTTGGATTCGATAGCTGACAAATCCCCTAGGGACTCAAAAATGACCAATGAAATGTTGTCACGGGTAACGCTTGGATTGGACAGCCCAGACAGCCCTTAGGGAGTCAGAAATCATCAACGAACTTCTGTCATGGGTGACGCATGGATTCGACAGCCTAGACAGCCCCTAGGGACTCAGAAATCATCCTCGAACTGCTGTCAAGGGTGACACATGGATTCGACAGACCACACAGCCCTAGGGACTCAGAAATGACCAACGAACTGCTGTCACAGGTGACGCGTGGATTCGACAGACCACAAAGCCCTAGGGACTCAGAAATGACCAACGAACTACTGTCACAGGTGACGTGTGGATTCGACAGCCCACACAGCCCCTAGGGACTCAGACTCAGAAATGACCACCGAACTGCTGTCACGGGTGACACGTGGATTCGAGAGCCAGCACAGCCCCTACGGACTCACAAATTATCAACGAACTGCTGTCACGGGTGACGCGTGGAATTGACAGCCTACACAGTCCTAGGGACTAAGAAATGACCTACGAACTGCTGTCAAGGGTGACTCGTTGAATCGACAGCGCACACAGTCCCTAGGGACTAAGAAATAACCAACGAACTGCTGTCACGGGTGAAGCGTGGATTCGACAGCCCACACAGCCCCCTAGGGACTTAAAATGACCAACGAACTGCTGTCAAGGGTGACGCTTGGATTCGATAGCCGACAAATCCCCTAGGGACTCAAAAATGACCAATGAAATGTTGTCACGGGTAACGCTTGGATTGGACAGCCCAGACAGCCCTTAGGGAGTCAGAAATCATCAACGAACTTCTGTCATGGGTGACGCATGGATTCGACAGCCTAGACAGCCCCTAGGGACTCAGAAATGACCAACGAACTGCTGTCACGGGTGAGGAGTGGATTCGACAGCCGAGACAAGCCCCTAAGGACTCAGAAATCATAAACGAATTGCTGTCACGAGTGACGCGTGGATTCGACAGACGAGACAGCCCCTACGGACTCAGAAATAATCAAGGAAGTGCTGTCACGGGTGACGCTTGGATTTGGAAGCCCACACAGCCCCGACGGACTCAGAAATCATCAACGAACTACTGTCACGAGTGGCGTGTGTATTCCACACTCCAAACAGCCCCATAAGGAGTCAGAAATCAGCAACGAACTCCTGTCACGGGCGACGTGTGGATTCGACAGCCCACACAGCCCCCTAGGGACTCAGAAATGACCAACGAACTGCTGTCACGGGGACGCGTGGATTCGACACCCCACACAGCCCCTAGGGACTCAGAAATGACCAATGAACTGCTGTCACGGGTGACGCGTGGATTCGACAGCCGAGACAGCCCCTAAGGACTCAGAAATCATAAACGAACTGCTGTCACGAGTGACGCGTGGATTCGACAGCCGAGACAGCCCCTAAGGACTCAGAAATCATAAACGAACTGCTGTCACGAGTGACGCGTGGATTCGACAGCCGAGACAGCCCCTACGGACTCAGAAATCATCAATGAATTGCTGTCACGGGTGACGCTTGGATTTGGAAGCCCACACAGCCCCGACAGACTCAGAAATCATCAACGAACTGCTGTCACGAGTGGCGTGTGTATTCCACACTCCAAACAGCCCCCTAAGTAGTTAGAAATTAGCAATGAACTGCTGTCACGGGCGACGCGTGGATTCGACAGCTCACACAGCCCCCTAGGGACTCAAAATGACCAACGAACTGCTGCACGGGCGACGAGAGGATTCGACAGCCCACACAGCCCCTAGGGACTCAGAAATCATCAACGAACTTCTGTCACGGGTGACGTGTGGATTCGACAGCCCAGACAGCCCTAGGGACTTAGAAATCATCCTCGAACTGCTGTCAAGCGTGACGCGTGGATTCGACAGACCACACGGCCCCTAGGGACTCAGAAATGACCAACGAACTGCTGTCACAGCTGACGCGTGGATTCAACTGCCCACACAGCCCCTAGGGACTCAAAAATGACCAACGAACTGCTGTCACGGGTGACGCGTGGATTCGACAGTCGAGACAGCCCCTAAGGACTCAGAAATCATCAACGAATTGCTGTCACGGGTGACGCTTGGATTCGACAGCCCAAACAGCCCCAACAGACTTAAAAATCATCAACGAACTGCTGTCACAGGTGGCGCGTGTATTCCACAGTCCAAACAGCCCCCTAAGGAGTCAGAAATCAGCAAAGAACTGCTGTCACGGGTAACGCGTGGATTCGACAGCCCACACAGCCCTATAGGGACTCAAAATGACCAACGAACTGCTGTCACGGGCGATGCGTGGATTCGACAGCCCACAAAGCCCCCTAGGGCCTCAACAATGACCAACGAACTGCTGTCACGGGTGACGCGTGGATTCGACAGCCCACACAGCCCCTAGGGACTCTGAAATGACCAACAAAATGCTGTCTCGGGTGACGCGTGGATTCGACAGACCACACAGCCCTAGAGACTCTGAAACGACCAACAAACTGCTGTCACGGGTGACGCTTGTACTCGACAGCCGAGAGAGCCCCTACGGACTCAGAAATCATCAACGAACTGCTGTCACGGGTGATGCGTGGACTCGATAGCTCGACAGCCCTAGGGACTCAGAAATCATCCAACGAACTGCTGTCACGGGTGACGCGTGCATTCGACATTCCAAACGACCCCCTAGGGAGTCAGAAATCAGCAAAGAACTGTTGTCACGTGTGATGCTTGGATTCGACAGCCCAGACAGCCCCCTAGGTACTCAAAAATGACCAACGAACTAGTGTCACAAGTGACGCGTGGATTCGACAGCCCCCACAGCCCCTAGGGACTCAGAAATCATCAACGAATTGGTGTCACGGGTGACGCGTGGATTCGATAGCCCCTAGGGACTCAGAAATCAGCAACGAACTGCTGTCACCGGTGACACGTGGAATCGACAGCCCACACAGCCCCTAGGGACTCAGAAATCATTCATGAACTGCTATCACGAGTGACGCGTGGATTCGACAGCCCTCACAGCCCTCTACGGAGTCACAAATCATCACCGAACTTCTGTCACGAGTGACGCAAGTATTCGACAGTCCAAAGGGCCCCTAGGGAGTCAGAAATCAGCAACGAACTGCTCTCGCGGATGACGTGTGGATTCGACAGCCCACATAGACCCCGACAGAGTCATAAATCATCAACGAACTGCTGTCACGGGTGACGCGTGTATTCGACAGCCCAAACGGCCCCCTAGGGAGTCAGAAATTAGCAAAGAACTGCTGTCACGGGTAACGCGTGGATTTGACAGCCCACAAAGCCCCCTAGGGCCTCAGAAATGACCAATGAACTGCTGTCATGGGTGACGCGTGGATTCGACAGCCCACACAGCCCCTAGGGACTCTGAAATGACCAACAAACTGCTGTCTTGGGTGACGCGTGGATTCGACAGCCCACACAGCCCTAGCGACTCTGAAATGACCAACAAACTGCTGTCATGGGTGACGCGTGGACTCGATAGCCGAGAGAGCCCCTACGGAAGCAGAAATCATCAACGAACTGCTGTCACAGGTGACACGTGGACTCGACAGCCCGACAGCCCCTAGGGACTCTGAAATCAGCAACGAATTGCTGTCACAGGTGACGTGTGGATTCGACAGCCCGCACAGCCCTCTACGGAGTCACAAATCATCACCGAACTGCGGTCACGGGTGATGCGAGTATTCGACAATTCAAAGGGCCCCCTTGGGAGTCAGAAATCAACAACGAACTGCTGTCACGGGTTACGCGTGGATTCGACAGCCCATCTAGCCCCCTAAGGAATCAGAAATGACCAACGAACTGCTGTCAAGGGTGACGTGTGGATTCGACAGCCCACACAGCCCCCTAGGGACTCAGAAATGACCAACAAACTGTTGTCACGTGTGACGCTTGGATTCGAGAGTCGAGACACCCCTAAGGACTCAGAAATCAGCAACGAACTGCTGTCACTGGTGACGCGTGGAATCGACAGCCCACACAGCCCTAGGAACTCAGAAATCATCAACGAACTGCTGTAACGGGTGACGCGTGGATTCGACAGCCCACACAGCCCCTAGGGACTCTGAAATCAGCAACGAACTGCTGTCACGGGTGACGCGTGGATTCGACAGCCCACACAGCCCCTAGGGACTCATAAATCAGCAACGAACTGCTGTCACGAGTGACGCGTGGATTCGACAGCCCACACAGCCCCTAGGGACTCAGAAATGACCAACGAACTGCTGTCACGGGTGACACGTGTATTCGACAACCCAAACGGCCCCTAGGGAGTCAGAAATCAGCAAAGAACTGCTGTCACGGGTGACGCGTGGATTTGACAGCCCACACAGCCCCTAGGGACTCAGAAATGACCAACTTACTGCTGTCACGAGTGACGCGTGGATTTGACAGCCCACACAGCCCCTAGGGACTCACAAATCATCACTCTTTGAATCTCTTCTCCAATTCTCATTTGAAAATGGACACCACTTTTGAAAAATTGAAAAAGTACTTTCCCGCTCTACCTTAAAATGCGATTACAAAAATTTACCATGCTAGGTGTGCAAGATTGAGGTTGTTAATGAATCATGGAATTCCTAAAGATATTCGTTGGCTGATTGAAGCAAAGGTCCGATTATCAGGTGAGTCCTCCAATTCTTTCATCTCATACATGCCTGGAACAGGTAAAAGCACTTTTGCATGAGGGTGCACTTGTTCTTATGAAATTCATGTGGTCTCTAAGTGTTCTAACCTGAATATTCTCATTATTCTCATTATGAAGCGATTGGTTATCTTCTTCAGCCATATTTTCTGAAAATGATGAGGATACCCTACAAAGTCTACCACTTAATGTACGTGACCACACTCTCATGCACGTGTAGGAAGAGAATAAAAGGAAGAAGAAAGTAAAAGAAAAGGAAACAAAACAAAAGAAATACAGTTAGATACACGAACAATGAAAAGAGAAAATAGATTAAATACTATAATTTGTACAAGAATTTACCTCCCCGACAACGGCGCCAAAAACTTGACACGACCAAAACATTGATGTCTTCTCCCAAGTGCAGGAGTGTCGAAGTAATAAATAACCCGGCAAGACCGGGGTCGAACCACAGGGAGGTTAATTGTATAAATTATAAGCAATAATAACAATAACAATAACAATAACAATACTACTAGTAGTAGTAGTAGTAGTAATACTAATAATAATAATAGTAGTAGTAGTAGTAATAGTAATAATAATAATAATAATACCACTAATACTATTAATAATGATAATAATAAAGATTAAGAAGAAGAAGAAGTTGATGAGAATTTGAGATTGAAGATTAACGTAAGGATTAAACAATGATAACAACAAATGTCAAGGTTAGAGGATCCACTAATGGTATTTCAAACAAGTATAGTATAAACTCTTATTATTCAATTGGAAACCACACACAAAAGAGGTTCCAATCAGATTATAAATTGTTAACAT
>Ga0325405_1002476_pt1 | contig 18997 bp, 7 predicted proteins | sample PopdelMetagenome_21_FD_205663 | JGI IMG/M metagenome (GOLD analysis project Ga0325405, IMG submission 205663) | Populus deltoides microbial communities from Bellville, Georgia, United States - Xylem-Control-R2 | ecosystem: Host-associated > Plants > Phyllosphere > Stem > Wood/Secondary xylem...
CTTGAGCAATAAAGGGAAACATGGGTCAAACTATTCCCCATCACTGAAGAAAAGGAAAGCTACCACTGAACCTGCAAAGCCAAGTGAGGCATCAATTCAGTATCCTATTGGTATAGTCTTTCTTTTGCTTATCTTTCATTAAGTTGATTCAATGTAATTAGGGCATGGTGAGTTTAATTTTAACAAATTCCTTGTGGTCTTCCGCGTGTCAATCACACCCTCATTTATTTATGGCGCATGATTTCAAGCTATATGCACCTAAATGTATTGTATTTCCATCAAGGATCTGTCATGATTTCAAGCTATATGCACCTTTAGTCAGATTTTGGCAAAAAACAAATTGCTAGTACCCGGAAGGTTAAAAAGGAGGGGAAGAAAACAGTGGTTTGTAAACCACCCTCAATTTTTTATTTTTCAATTGATCATTTCCCATGAAGATCCTTAGCTTGTTTCCTACAGAGCACGTTTTTGTAGGGCAGTTACAGAGCTCCAGATTACAGGGCTACTTCGGATGCCTAGCAAAAGACGGCCTGATTATGTGCAGAGAGTGGCCTTTGGACTTTAGCTCAGAATTATCAAACTGGTCTAATCTCTCTCTGACTCCTTTTCCCCTAATGTAATTTTGATTTTGTATTCCAGTATATATTTCTTATCCTCTTAATGATCCAAATTTTATTTAATTACTTGCCTCCCCCCAACAACAATTCCATTGTAATTCTTTGTTTTGGTATGCATGTAACCATAGATTTTGTTCTGGCTCATACCAACAGCTTCTGGAATTTGCACTAATTCTTTTAGAAAAAAGGGAAAACCCAAATTTATATTTCCGTTTTCATTTGCATCCCAAACTTGTAGTTTTTGTTAATTCAGACACATTTTCTACAGTTGCATTCTTTTGTTAATTTTTTTTATTAGTTTGAGTTGAATTTTATGAGTTAGAACAACGTTGATTTGAAGAAAATTTGATGAAAAAATTAATGATCAATAACATTTTTAGTCTAATGTGTATGTTATATGTAGTAAAATGGCATTAATACGAAGAAATTTAGATAAAATTGTTGATGTGTATTAATCGAAAGACAATTGAGGATTTCTTAAAAGAATATATGGAATCAATTTGACACCATGTATAAGTTTGGGTATAAATTGAGAAAAAATCTTTTTTTTTTAATTATTTTCTTGTGGCTTTTCAGTCACCATCACAAATGAGTGCTATGTAAAATATTAACTAATTGAACAAGGAAAATTAATTTTTTTTATAAAATATTGTTTATTGGAATGATTTATTTTGTTTTGAATTTTATTTTATCTTTTACCATTTAATTTACTAAGTATTGAATTTTATAATTTATTTTGGTTTATTTTTTGAGATGTTATTTTAGTTTAATGATCCGAATCACGAGTTTTATGGATTAATGCAATTGACTTAGGTTTTTTGGGCCTTTTTTGTAATTGAATTTTTTTTCAATTTTGTCATTTAATATTTGATCGGAATGAGGATTAAGTTTTATAATTTGTTTTAATTTGTTTTCTATAAGGTTATTTTAGTCTTATGTCCTGAGTCAAGTGTTTTGTTGGTTAACTTGGATAGATTTGGATTTTTTTAATTTTTTTTAATTATTTTTTTTTCAATTTTATTTTTCAACATTAGATTGATTAAGATTGGACTTTAAAATTTATTTTGATTTGTTTTTTATTGGGTTCTTTTGATCTCATGATTCATATTTTACAAGTTAATCCGGGTTGACTCAAGTCTTTTTTTAATTTATTTTTTAACTGATTTTTTATTTATTTTCAATAATGGGTTGATTGAAAATTAAGTTTCAATATTTATTTTGATTTGTTTTCTATGTGGTTATCACAGTCTTATGACTCAAGTTGATTCAATATATTGTCATTTTAATATTAAAAATAAAAGATGTCATCTTATTTTATTTTTTTCAACTATCTTTTCTAGTTATTAAGGTTGTTTTTGGACTATCTAAGTTAATTGGGTCATATTGGATCAATCCTTACGTGATTACTTTTTTTACTTTATAAAAATGCATTAATAATAATTGAATATTTTTTTAATATTTTAAAAATTTTAATATGATTCACAGCATAGCACATGTAAATTATCCAATGGCAAGTATCCAAGTTGTATCGGTGGGTGATAATTGGTGCATGACTCATGTCCAAGAGGAGCCAAAACACCCAAGCATCAGCATCGCATACCCGTCGATTGCTAATTGGCGACCAAAATAGCATTTAAGATTGGAATCCCTTTATTTTCTTTATTGGTGTGAGCTGTCATACAAGAACCAAATCAATTAATAAGCAAGACGTCTTCAATTAATACCTCCCATGATGGTGATGCAACAAGTAACGATTCCCCGTAACAAGTACCCAAAGGGCCCTTACCTAAAAAGATAACTGATGTAAGTTTCCCTGCCATACCTCCTTCAATTAATAACGAGAGTAGTGTTGTACCATATGTGCTACCCTTCATATATAACCATGGGAAACCATCTAGCCAATATTCTCTAAAAATGGAAGATAAAAGATCCATATATCCTATTGCTAACTATATGTCAACTTATAGGCTATCCAAATCACTCAAAACCTTTGCACATAAATTTTTCACATATTACATCCCTTGGAATGTAGAAGAGTCACTACTTCATCCACAATAGAGTCAATCTATACAAGAAGAACTAAAGGCCTTACAGAAAAACAAGACTTGGAAGTTGGTTTCATTACCTAAAAAAAAGAAAATAGTAAGGTGTAAATGGGTCTTCTCCAATAAATATAATGTTGTAGGATCCATTAACAGGTACAAAACAAGGCTTGTTGCAAATGGGTACACACTGATGTATGAGATATATTATTAGGAAACATTCTCACTAGTAGCAAAACTGAACACACTTAGAATTTTGTTATCACATGCAATAAATCTGGATTGGCCATTACACCAACTTGACGTGAATAATGCATTTCTCCATGGTAATTTAGAATAAGAAGTTTTCATAGACATTCTGCCAGGATACTCGGCAACTTTAGATTACAAAGTAGTATGCAAGCTATAAAAGGTCTTGTATGGACTAAAGCAATCTCCTCATCCATGATTTGGTTGTTTCAGTGCAACGATGAAAACATGTGGATTTTAGGTATAGAACCTTGAATCATATTCTTTTCCTAAAAACTAATTTGGAAAGGTGATAACACTGATTGCTTATGTAGATGACATTATCATCACAAGTAATGACAAATAAAAAATTCTTAAACTCCAAGAGCAATTATCAGCTGAATTTCAAATAAAGAACCGAGGGGGACTCATATACTTATTGGGAATAGAAGTCTCCAGATCAAAGCAAGGCATATTTTTATCCAAAAAATATGTCTTTGACTTGTTATTTGAAGTTAGGTTGCTAGAGTGTAAACTAATCGAGACTCCCATTGTCCAAAATCATCAACTTAGAATATACGTCGATCAAGTACCCATGAACAAAGAAAGATGCCAAATGATAGTTGGTAAGCTCATTTACCTATCACATATTCGGCCAGACATTGCTTATTTCGTAAGTGCGGTGAGCCAATTCATATACAGTTCTAGTGAAAATCACACGAATGCAGTAACTAGAATCCTTCAATATTTAAAGTCCTCTCCTGTGAAAAGACTAATGTTTACAAAACATGATAATTTAAATGTTGATGGTTACACCGATGTAGATTAAGCAAGAAATATTTCAGATAGAAAGTCAACGTCATGTTATTTCCCCTTTGTAGGGGTAGTTTTGTCATCTTAAAGAGCAAGAAACAGAAAGTTGTTTCGTTGTCAAGTAATGAAGCAAAGTTTTGAGGTAAGGCCAAAGGTGTATGTGAACTCCTTTAGATGAAGAGGCTACTAATAGAAATAAGTTTTTTCCTAACTCAGAAATGAACCTGTTTTGCGATAACAAAGTAGCTATTAATATCTCTCATAATCCAATCAAACATGATCGAACTAAGCATGTTAAATTTGATTGACACTTCATTAAACAAAATATTGAAGAGGAAATTATTCGGTTCATATATGTCAATTCAGAAAACTAGCTAGCAGATGTGACAGTATCTAGAAAAAAGTTCTACATCTCACTTGACAAGTTGAGTATTAGAGATATCTATGCACCAACTTGAGAAAAAATATTGGCATGAGCTGTGATACAAGAACCAAATCAATTAATTTATGAAAAGTTTTGTAAAATCTATTACTCCAAGGGATAACCATAGTTATAGCTTTCAATCTTGTACGTTTAAAAATAGCTCCTATTAATCTACATATACCTGGAAAATATGTTTTTGTAAGATGTGAGGAAAAGACATAAACTTTTATTAGTTTTAGTAGTGTTGTTATCTTCATTAAATCTAATTTTATTAAATTAACATATTATATCATAAAAATAATTAGAACTTTATATTGTTTTATTTCTTTTAAAAAATCTAAATTATTAAATTCAAAATCAATAGTTAGATTTGAAATATTATTGCTTATATTTAAAAAAAATACAAGAAAAATATTAATTTCTCTCCATTTGATATAATGTATTTGCGCTAGAGTTAAAAAAAGATTTTTAAAGTATATTTGAGAAAAAAATTAAATTAAAGCCTTGTCAAATATTTTTTTCAGATGATTTTGGTACATTATATTGAAAACAACAACAAAAAAATCTGAAAAAAACATAATATATATATATAGCCCAAACGCGCCCTTACAAGTGTATTACTAACAAACCCGAAGTGAAGGCAAGCGTTATGGAGCGCGAGTATAGAGTTTTTTCGTAAATACACGAGAGTACGACTAATGGGCTAGCAATAGAAAGCGTGACAGAAGTTTATTTTCTTTTGGGGTTCAGAAGAATCATAACATGACGTGGGACAATCTCAGCTGGTGATTTTGTGTCTTTCGATGCACATGATCAATCGTCAACTTCTTCATTACATTACCTTGCAAATTACAAAAATAATTAAAAGACATAGCAAAATTACCATGGACTCCATCGTAGTGCTCTTTTTTTTTTTTGTCTTTTATGACTTTTTTTTTTTAAATTTCAATTATTATATTTTTTCAATTTTTTCCTTTAACTCTAAGTTATTTCACATTTAATCCTAAAACAATTTTTTCATTAACTTCTTATAAGCTTCTTGGAGTGTAGAAAAATCACGCTATTTATTTGGTTCTCAATTAAAAAAAAAATACAATTTTATCACTTGAAAAAAATATTCAAGGACCAAATCTAACACATTATCTAAACCAAGGTTTTTTTTACTATTTAGGTAGCATATGTTCAATTTTTTTGGCTTTCAGATATTTCTTGGTTTTTCATTTTAGCCCATTTAGTTTTTGTAATTTTTATTTTAGTCCAAGATTGTATTCTATTTAATTTTCAATCTTCATATTTGAGAGAATATAGAGAAAGCCTAAAGAAAATAACAATGAAAAAAGAAAGTTGATGACTAGTCAAGTTTCGAACATAAAACAAGTTATTTTTAGTGTTCATAAGTTTTATTTGTTGAGGGGAGTTTTATTTTGGTGTTTTTTTCTTTATTTTGCTAGAATATATAGATCAAGGTTGATAAAAAAAATATGTTTTTGAACTTATTTTTGTGTTTTTGAATCAGTTTAGAAGTGTTTTGAGTTAAAAGATTTTGACATTGTAAAGGTTCTTTTAGAGTATTTTTAGGTCAAACTAGATTGAAAAATATTTTTTTAAATCAGAAAAAAAATTAACCTTAATTTTTTTATGACCTCTACAATAGTTAAAAACTAGACTTCAAGATGATGTATTGTTTGATTTTTTTTCTAAGAAAAAGGTGGACAACATGTTGGAGTAGGTGAAAAACATGGTCTACTCCTCGAGGCAAAGGAAAAAAAAAGAAAAGGCCAAGCCCAAAAGCCTTGCCTTATAGGACCACATATATGGCCCTTTCATTTCATGGGCTAACCACACTTACTCATCTAGGTCCAAACACTTCAATTTTTTTAGCTTTTAAACTATTTTTTCTCTTAAATTTAAATTTAAATTCAATAAAATTATTTTTTGTTTTTATCTTTGATTTGATTTTATCTCTTTCTTGTGAATGTATATTTTTAGTGTCATATAATAAAAGATAGATTCTAAAAACATTTATGAAACCCTAGTAAGTTCATGACTCGGGTTATGAGTTTCATGTGTTAGTTAGGCTAACTTAGTTCGATCCAAAACGTCATTGGCTCAATATTTTTTAAAAATAAGGTGAAACAATAAAAAAAATTAAAGTGGGGTCTTGAAATTTATTTAAATTAATAAATTAAAAACATATTATGGATATTATTTAATTAAGTATAATTTAATTTTTACTTTGTTTTTTTTAGATTATAACATGTTTTCTAATATTAACCATTGTTTTTGTGCAACTTTTATGGTATTGTTTTTATTAAATTTTATTATATAATTTTTCTTTATGTATTTATTTTTTATCATATAATTAGATCAAAAACTTGATTGAAAAAAAAAGTATTAAACCCAATTAGGTCAATAACTTGTATCAATAAAAAATATTAAAATTAATTTTGTATTTTTCTAAATCAAATCACTGTGTTGGGTGTGCATGTTACTGATGTTTTGAAGTCACACAAGTCATAAGCAGGAGCGGAGTTAAGAAATTTAATGTGGAGGGTTGAATTAAAAAATAAATAAATTCTAAGAAAGTGACAGTTAAAATTTTCGTAGTTTTAGAACTAAAAGTTAAAATTATTTAAGGAAAAGGCAGGGGAAAAATAAAAGTTTTGCAGGTGTTGCCCCTGTCTCCAACCGTGGTTTGTTTTTTTATTTTAAAAATATTTTTAAAAAAATTTAAATTTTTTTATTTTTTTTACTTCAAATTAATATTTTTTTGATATTTTCAGATCATTTTGATATGTTGATGTTAAAAATAATTTTTAAAAAATAAAAAAATATATTATTTTAATACATTTTCAAGTAAAAAGCAACCGCAACCATACTCTGCACACACTAATAATTTTCATTTTTAAAATTTTAATTGTTTTTGCTATTACTCCATGTAATTACAAGTCTACAGTTTCACGTGAATAATAAAAATATTAGGATCATTATGAAATGGGCATCCGTAAAATGCTAATATTAGTTAACCTATTAAATTTGAATTTGATTTTCTATTATTTTATTCAAATTTAATAATTTAGTCAATATCAATATTTTATTGTAACGATATTGTAAACCCCTTTCTAAATATGTGTGAAGACTTCCAAGTTTTTGTAATTGTTTCTCTATGTTTCTTAATAAAAATAGATAATTGACCCGCATTACCCTATGTATTAAATTAAAAAAAATTGAATATAAAAATATTTAAATGTTATTAATGTGTTTTTTTAGAAAAAAATAAATAATATGAGAATTTACCCGATATAATTGACTTTATTGGTCTAAAAACAACTCATACAACATGTGAAAACAATATTTGACTAAGCAAAATTTTAAGATAATATCTTTTCTTAATATTAAAATAACAACATATTAGATTGACATGGGATAACCTGAGTTAACATATAAAATTCTTGATCCAGGTTATAAGACTATGATAACCCTATAGAAAACAAATCAAAATAAATTATGAAGCTTAATTCTCAATCAACCCAATATTCAAAGATGAAATTGAAAAACAAAATCAATTAAGAAATAACCTAAATAAATGACTCGAGTTAACATGTCAAACTTTCAAACCGGGTCATAAAACTGAGATAACCCCATGAAAAGCATATCAAAACAAATTACAAATTCCAATCTCCAATCCACGCAATATTAAAGGATGAGATTAAAAAATAAATCAATTAAAAAAAGAACAGAAAAATAACTTGAGTCAATCCACCAAACCTCTAACTCAGGGTCATTAAATCAGGATAACCTTATAAAAAAATAAAAATGACCTGATTTAACCCGAGTTAATTTGTCAAATCCACGACTTTGATCTTGAGATTGAGATAACCCCATAAAGAGAAAGCCAAAATAAATTATAAAGCTTGACAATCAATCACTTCTATTGGATATAATGTTGAACGATAAAATTTATGAAAGTCTTAATTAAAAAAATAGCATAAAAAATAAGTCAAGTTAACTCGAGTTAATCGTTAAGCACTATTCTCAGGTCATGAGACCAAGATAACTTGATGAGAAACAAACTGAAACAAATCATGAAGCATAATTCTCAACAAACACAATCTTAATTTATGAAATTGAAAAAAAAAGTCAATTAAAAAAAGAGAAAAAATAAACCAATTAGGTTAATACACCAAACCCACAACTCAGGTCATGAGATGAAGACAACCCAATAAAAAGCAAGTTCAATATTGAAGAACCCATGACCCACGTCATGAGACTGATATAACCTTTTAGAAAGAAAATTAAATAAAAAAACAACTCGATTTAACCAAGGTTTAAATGCCAAAACTCGTGACATTGATCGTGAGACCAAGATATTCTTATAAAAAGCAAATCAAAATAAATCATAAAGCTCAATTTTCCACCGATCCAGTATTGAATGATAAAATTTTAAAAAAATCAATTAAATAAAAGACACAAAAAACAACCCAAGTTCATTCGAGTTAACTCGTTAAGCACTATTCTCGGGTTATGAGACCATGATAACCCAATGAAAAATAAATAAAACAAATCATAAAGTTTAATTTTAAATCAAATCAATATTAAAGGACGAAATTAAAAAGAAGATTAAGAAAAAAAATGAGTCAATCAGGTTAATTTATCAAATCAAGTTAACCCATTAAATTTGAAATTCATGTCACGAGAATGTGATAGTTAAAAAAAATTTAATATTAAAAAATAAAATTAAACAAAAAAAAATTAATTAAAACAAAAACAGCAAAGCAAATCACTATTTTAATAAATAGTGTTTTGGTAGGAATCTGCATACTCCTTCTTTTAGTTTAAAGTTAATAAATTACAATAAACCCTGAAGGTAACATGAAATTATAGAAACCACCTAAATATTCGAAGATTCGGCAAAAAGCTTATTTGTATCCAAAATATCGTTAATTGCTATTTAAAAATATAGTTAAATTAATGAATTAATAAATTAGAAAAAAGTATTAGAAAAATCTAACCAAATGGAAAGAAATTAGATAATAAATTTAATATTTCTCATCTACTAAAAATAATGATGATCATGTCCACTTTATTTTATATTCTTTTTCTAATTTGTTAAGTTTTTTTAATTTAATTATCTTTTTTAGTTGTAACTAAGAGCATTTCAGACGCGATATGGGATTTCTGTAATATTTTTTCAAATAATATATATATATATCCCATTGTCCATCACTTTTGAACACTCTCTTTTATGGACAACAATTTCATACTGTATAAATAGGTAATATCCATTAAAAAAGATAGCTTTCGTGTATCTATAGACATAAAATTCTTTGCACCTAAAATTATTTGGGTTGAATGTTTATAATTTTATGATTAAATCCTTAATTAATTTGTGGGGGGAAAATAATTTCAATAAAAAATCCTAGAAAAGAGAGGTTTTAAGAAATTTATATTGTTACACGAATGAGTTATGTATGAAAAGGAAAAAACCTCAAAGGTTAGCCTAATAAGGATTTTTAGAATTTTTTTGGAATTGTGGTAGCGGTGAGTGTTTAAAGTGTTTTTTGTTTAGAAATACATTAAAATAAAGTTTTTTTATTTTTTAAAAATTATTTTTCATATTAGCACATCAAAACAATCTAAAAACATAAAAAAATTATTTTAAACAAAAAAAAATTCAAAATTTTAAAAACACAATTTCCATCAAATTCTAACCAGACAGATCATTCATTTCCAAGTTCAAATTTCGAAGTCAGTATTTAAAGATTTTTATTCAATTTTCTGAGTGTACTATGATGCTGTAAGAAGAGAGAGAAAAAACGGTAAGAGTGGGACAAAAAAAAAAGAAAAAGAAATTAAAGAGTGGCACGTGTTGCAAGTAGGAACCCAGAAACTGATGACTCATTTTATCTCTATGGAGGGTTTTTTAATATAAAAAAATATTTCACGATTAATCTTTAAATTTAATTAATTTATTAAAAACTATTTTTAAATCATGATGATGCGTCATAAATATTTTACTGACAAACAATATCAGTCTTCAACCATAGTAAAATGAACAATAAAACAGTGTCCTCGTTTAGTCTATTTTGTAATTTATTATACGAATTAAATTAAAGCCTAAAGATTTGAATAAAATCACAACTCTACCATTGTAAGAGCTCATGTCCTTTTCGTGCTCTTACTTTTGTATTGTATATGGTACACCTCGTTGTATTATAAAATTACTAAGAGTATAGTACTTGAAATGTGGATGTATATTTGGAAATTCTTAATTATTATTCTAAATATTTTAAAATAAAAATATTTTTTTAATATTTTGAAACTTTGAAACTAACGTAGATGTTTAAATTAAAATAAATGTATTAAAATTAAAAGTATAGCTATGAGAAGCAAAATAATTATTCAAATGACTAAAAGAACTGATTTTTTATTTAATCTTTTTGTGATATAATTTCATGAGATAAAATTTTAAATTATAGAAAATGATAAAATTAAAAGAAAAAACCACAACGTAAAAGATAGATAGAGAAAATATATGGTCAACCTCAAAGCTTTTAAAATTTTTATTTTATTTATTTTTCAATCTCTGAATTTGAAAGAGGAGAAGGAAGCTCGTTATAAAACATTAAAAGAGATAAAGTTGTTGGTTGACCACATTCTAGCCACAAAAAAATTATCTTTGTGTCAATGAATTTATATACTAAGAGGAGTTTAATGAAAGTGTTTTTTCCATCTAAATATTGCAGAAAAGTAGATTAAGTTTTGTTTGGTTTATTTCTATTCGATTGATTTTTAAAAAAGTGATTTTAGAGTGTTTTAGAGTTGTTAAGTGGTCTTTTAAAGTTTATGTAGTGTTGTGGAGATGTTTTAAGGGGGGAAAGATATGAAAATTGTGTTTTTGAAGTCTAAAAACCTAACCCTATTTTCCTAGTCAAGAGAGGTGACTAGAAAAGCGATTGATCGATTACATGAGTAGACGACAATACATCGTCTTCCCTTGAGGAAAAAAAACCAATAAAAAGGCATGGACCTGGGCTTTTAGGCCTATATGTGTATGGGTTGTTGATTAAGGCAAGATGTGTGGGTTTAGTCCATCAGCACCTCGTCTCTTTTGTGTTTTTTTTGTTTTCATTTTTTAATCCTTTCCATTAGTTATTTCTATTTAAATATTGATTTATGTCATCTTTCTTATTTCATAAACAAATTGATTTAACTTTGTTTTTTAAATAGTGATTGATATTTTTTATATATTTTTTCAGTTGCTTGATGCTTTAAATGGATTAATTTGATTTGTATATAAAAAAAAATTCCTCTTATATCTTATATGAATTACTTGTATTTGTATGATTTTTTATAAAAACAAAAATAATTTGTTACTAGCAACAAAATTTAGTCACTAAGATAAATGAGTGAAAATATTTAAAATACAAGGAACATCTAGTTTAAAAAGTTTTATATGTGTATTTATTTTTTATTTCTACTACGAAGATTAACTTTCTACTTTAATATTTAATTAGTGTTAATAAAATTTTTATTTATTTATCAATTCACTTGTTTCTTAGTTTATTTTATAAAGCATAAACAAGATCTTTTTTGTTTCTCAATATAAAAAAAAATATGATACATGAAAACATATTCATAGCGTAATTATTTTTTTCACGTTAAAAATTAACTTGAAATCCTACCATAGCATAAACAACACGGTTACATTTCTTAATTAAAAAAATTATAATATTTTAAAATGCTTTCACAACATTAACACATTCTTTTACTATGTTTAAAATTAACTTGAAATTCTACCCGTAACGTAACGTTGATGACAAAACTAGTAGATTTTTAAGGAGGAAAAAAGGAAAAGACAACACAAAAAGTAACCATATCTTGAAAGGAGGGACATATGTCACTTTCCCATCATTTCATAAGTCGAAGCAATGGTGTCATGATCTATTTTTGACCTCTAATTTTTCTATGTATTACAAAAAATATTTTTTTTCCAAAAAATATGTTGTCAAAGTAAATAATAAAAAGAAAAAAGAAGAAAGAGTTTAGGGAGTGATTTAAGAACAAAGAGAGAACAAGGGACTGAAAAGAGTAGGGACTGGAAAATAATAGGGGAAGAATATGGGAAAGAGAAAACGAGAAATAAATTGGAGGATCAAGCAAAATTAAAAAAAATATATTGAAAAAAATCCTATACATTAAGAAATAGTAGATTTAATTAATCAGGAATTTATGGTCAAGAAAGAAACAATATAATTATTTAATATAATTTTTTCAATTTAATTTTTCATGTTTTGTACGGCATCTCAAACAATATAAACAGATGGCATACATAAACACAAAGGTAGGATACGCATACAAAGATTGAAGGTGAGACTCTTGAAAAAAATTCTAGCCAAATAAAAGACCTTGCTGAAAGAAGACAAAAGAGAAAAAACCCTAGCCACCAAAATCCTTGAAGTTTCCAATCTCTATCCTTGCTCAACCACTGACCATCGTGACTACCTCCATTGCCCACCGCCTACGTCCGCTCACTTTGGCAATCCCATCCACCGCAGCCAAATATTTGTGGTTATTTATGTTGGTCATGCTTGGTAAAATAATTAATTTATAATGGGTTAATATAAATTAAAAAATTAAAAAAAATAATTTGAAACTCTATTTACCATTATTTCAAATCTCGTTCTATAATTTAAAAAGTGAGAATTGATTTTTATATCAAACTTAAATCTCAAATCATTATTCTAAGAATTCTCATCTCCAACAATAATAAATATAAGCATTTAGTTTATGTGAAATACTAGCATGTATACATAATATGTTTTTTTTTTTTATCATAAAAGCAAATAATAATTAGATATGATATTTTATAATAATTTTCATTTTTTTTAAGAATAACCAGCTCTTCGTCACCAAAAAAATATATATTTAAAGACCAATTAAAGTGGTTTTTTCCCCTCATGTTTTCACATGATAAGATTGCGGAGATATAATGGCGACAAAAGGTACCTCAAGTCATGAAAGAAAGTCCCAAATTTCTAATAATAATTATAAAAATAAATAAAGAAATTCCCTAAATTATTGGTGGAGTGCTTGGTTACGGTCCATACCACGTGCCAAGATACGGTAATGTATTAAATTTATTTCCAGTACCAGAGCCAGAGCACCATTTATCTCTGGCCTTCACGTTCTTTTCACCGTTCTTCATTGTTGCAACTCGCAAGAAGCCATGGATCCTCAGGAGCTTAAACAAGGCATAGCCGAGCTTTACGACGAGTCGTCAGGTGTGTGGGAGGACATATGGGGAGATCATATGCACCACGGGTTCTACAACCCGGATGATCAGGTTTCTGGATCCGGGTCGGATCATAGGGCTGCCCAGATCCGAATGATGCAGGAGGCGCTTCGTTTCGCTGGCATTTCAGGTTTGAACTTCGAATGATTTTTTTTCATATATTTATACTCTCTCTCTCTCTCTCTCTATATATATATATAGAGAGAGAGAGAGAGCAGACGACTAAAAGTCGTGGCAATGAATCTAATTTTGTGATTATAGTGGTAGCCTTTTCTTATCTATAATATAAGGTAGGACCGTGTCGGGAACACCCAAGACATAACTCACTGTATTTGAGAGTGAGTCATATATTTTAGAGAATTACTAAAACAAAGAAACACAAGCTTAAAGTAGTGGCCTGAATCAGGACTCGGTCAGAAAAGAGTCTGAGTTCACGCATGTCCGTGCAACCTCGGAGGTCTCATATGCCTGATAATGTTCTTTCCAATTCCACCGCTTATTCTGGACTGTGTCTCAAGAAATTAAAAAAAAAAAAAATCAACTTGGTCTTGTCTTCTATAAATGAGTAAACTACTCTTTAGTCCCTGTGTTTTGAGCGATGTTATAAATTAGTCATCTACTACGTGTTTAGGAACCAACAACTTTGTCTCTTTGTCTGTGCTATAGCTGTCGTCCATGGACGAGGTCTCAAATCACCGAGTTATCGGTCAATTATGGAAATAAATTTAATTTGGATAAATGTAATAACTGTCATATTGCATCACACGTGTCCACCACTAACTGCTAAGGGGATGTGTGGAGTTAGAAGAGGGCAAGTGTTCATTGTTAATCTATTGCTATTTTGATTAAACACAATTAGAATGATTAAGACAGACATAAACGAGATTATGATACCATGTAGCATAGTTTTTAAACTTATACCGGTCTATGGCCCGGGTTTTGGATTTTGATCGGGTTATTGGGTTGGCCGGGTTAAATTTTATTTTAAAAAAATTTAAAATGGCGTCGTTTTAGTTCAAAAAGAAAAAAAAACAAACGTTAACGGGTTGCAACCGGGTTTTTGATCGGGTTTTTCCGGGTCAACCCGCCGGGTCATACCGGGTCATGGCTTATCCTATTTTTTTATCAACTCGGTCCGGTTTCAGTCCCGGGTCGATCCACCGGGTCGGGGCGGGTTTCAAAACTATGATGTATAGTCAAATTAATTAAACAAGACGACATTGCATCGACCTGGCAACGTTGTAGCCCGCGACCAATGTCTAAACTCTATTAGTTGTTGTTAGGCATGATGAGGGTGTTTGAGATTGTGATAACGATTGCTTTTTAAAATGTATTATTTGTATGAAAATGCATCAAAATAATATATTTTTTTATTTTTTAGAAATTATTTTTTATATTAGCATATATTAAAATAATTTTAAAACATAAAAAAAATTAAATTTAAACAAAAAAAATTTAAATTTTCACCACCACGGGTGCCGGAAAAAGCTAGATGTGAGGAGGTGATTCCTGCAACTAGAGCTGATGACATTGCCGATACCTGAGAGCCAGCAACAGTATGTATGTCTTGTGATGCTAGTTAGTAAGATTGGCCGCTATTGTTTTCAAGTCTGTGAACAGAAAATTGTAGGAGTAGATAACCTTCTAGTGGCAAAAGGACCATGGGGGAGCTAGAGGAGCTAGGAGGAGCCACGACACGCGTTTTCTTTCATAAACTATCTATTTGACTTGTATTTCTTCACACGTTAAATATTTTTTTATACATACAAAAAAAAAAAAAAAATATATATATATATATATATATATATATATATTACGTGTTTTTATATATAAAAAAATCTTGTAAATTAAAAAACTCATAAATACGTATAATTGAATAAATCTAGAACTATATAGATTAATAAACAAGAAAAAAAAATCAAGAAACATATATAAATGAAAATAAAGTTAATTTATATAAAAGATAAAAAATTACAGATGAATTAGAATAATTTTTTCAAAAACTAAATACATAGTACCATAAAACAAATTCTATATAAAAAAAGATTAAATATGAAAAAAAATCACATTCAAAAAGCATTAATTGAAAAATAAATTTAAAAATTATTTAAGAAAAAAACATTAAAAAAAGATATCAGTTAAAAAAGCAATATCAAAAAAATATAGCTAGGATATAGTGATTTAACTCGTCAAACTCATCCGGATCACAAACTTCATTGCGTTCAATAATTTTTGAAGGCCCACCCGCGTGCTTGGGCTATTTTGGCCATTTTCTATTTTTTTAAAAGGTTAAATATAGCCCCTGGTTTTGTTTTTGTTATTTCAAATCATTTGCCCTTGTTTTTTTGAAGAAAAAACACGCAAATGATGTGTTGATTGCGAGCCGAGATTCTGGCGACCTAGTGGTGGCTAGAAAATCATGGTAACTTTTTTTTTTAAAAAAAAAACTCAATTTTAAGTCATTTCAACCTAGAAACACAATACTCTTTAAACACCAATGTATCAATTTATAAACTCAAAATACCAAAAAAAAAGATAAAAAAACACGAAATCAAGCCTGGGTAGATTTATCTTTCTCGTCCTAGATTTGTTTTTCATGAAATATTAAGGTTCTAAACAATCACCACCAAGCCTTTCATTTCTAATGGAACTCGTGGGCAACAAAAAAAAAAATCTATTTTGATGGTTAGAAATGGTTTGAATGATGATTTTTTCTTTCATCATCGAAACTCGACAATTCTTCTCTCTCCCCTCTTTCTAATTATTTAATTTATATTTATTTTTAAGTAGTTGGGTTTTAAATATTTCACATAAATAGGTATCGAACTTATTGAGAATGACCTCTTGGTATTAACTACGAGGTAATGGAATTGATTTTGCTTCATTCCTTGATATAACTAAGTTAGCATATGATAAGATTAGTTCCCTGTCAAGTTCACTCTTGGACATTGTGTTTTTTCACGCAACTTTATTCTTTGGTATTAAGTTGTATGTCGTACTTGTGAAAAAAAATAAAATTGTATGGAATATAGTTGCGTGATGGTTACATCCAAGAGTGTTAATTCTGTTATTGTTTTTTTTTAAATTTTAATTATATATTTTGATTTTGAAGTATTTTAACGTGTCATTTTGGGATTGAAAATTTTCTTTTAAGATAATTTAACTAAAAATTATATAATTCAAATCTCAATCACAATATCAAATATCTAATTATAATTTTAAAATTTAAAGATTTATATTCAGTAACAAGTAGATCATTGATTCGAGTTATATTGTGGGTTATATCAATTTAAAAAAAAAAACATAAAAAGAAATATTCAAGCATAGCTAACATTTTTCTAGTAAAAAAAAAAACTTAAATCATGTGAGAGTTGATTCAATATAACTTGATCAAGTCAACGAGTCTAAAAACAACTTGAACGACTTGTGAAAATATAGTCAGACTAAAAAGAATTCAAGACAACATTATTTTTTTAAAACATATTGAGACTAAAATATATTGAATCGACCCAAGTTAACTCGTGTTAACCTTTTAAATTCACGACCTGGGTTATGAGACCATGATAACTCAATGTAATAAAACTCAAAACAAATTATGAAACTCAATTTCAAATAAACTCATTGTTGAATTATGAAATTAGAAAAAAAAAAATCAATCTAAAAAAACACAATACAAAATTACTTAGGCTTCGTTTGTTTGCTGGAAAGTAGTTTTTTTTGGAAAGTGAATTCCGGGAAAATAAATTATTTTCCGATGTTTGGTAGTGTAATGTAAAATAAGTTGGAAAACACTTTCCAGTGTTTGATTATGTCATGAAAAATGAGCTGAAAAATAACTTATTAATGTTTTATTTTTTTTTCAAGTTTATTAAAATAATGAGGAACAAATCTTACAAATTAAAAAGTTAAATGAGAATAAAATTGAAAAAAATATATAATTTCATAAATTATCTCAAATAAAATAAATAATAATCAAAATAATAGAGATTAAATCTAAAAAATAAAAAAATTGAAAGATGAAGAAATTAAAATAATAATAATTAACATTTCATAAATTATTTCAAATAAAATAAGTAACAATCAAAAGAACGAGGACCAAATTTGATAGATAAAAAATTTCAATTAAAAAAATAATAAGGGAAAAACAAATAATAATTATAAAAATGAGGACCAAACTTAATATAAAAATTAAATTTCAAGGGATGAAATTGAAAAACAAATATTCAAAACAAAATATATATAGCAATTAGAAATTTGAGGATCAAATTTGATATAATCAGTAAATAATATGACATTTCTAAAATTTTCACAACTTCCGAAAAATGTTTTCTGCTCAAAATAAAAGGAAAACACTTTTCTGGAAATCAAGCCAAATTTTTCTTTGACTGGAAAGTGTTTTTCGTTGACCAACTTTCCTAATGACAAACAAACACAGGAAAATTTGGAAAATGGTTTCCCGAAAACCATTTTTTGGGAAACAAACAATCCCTTAAGTCTACTTGAGTTAACTCGCAAAACTCATGAATCAAATCATAAAACGAAGATAATTTTATAGAAAATAAACAAAAACAAATAAAAAAGTCTAATTTATAATCAACAAAATGTTGAAGATGTTGAATGATAAAAATAAAAAATAAAATCAATTTAAAAATAGATAAAAAAACTCAAGTCAATCGGGTTAAACTGTCAAACCCGTGACATAGATTCAAGACTAAAATAACTATAAAGAAAAGAAATTATAACAAATTATAAAGTTTAATTTTTATGTGTTGAAAATAAAATAAAATAAAATATTATTTACAAAACAAAATGAGCAAAATAAATATAAAATATCTCAGCAAACTTGGCTAAAATGTCCGGAATGAATTGAGATTAAAAAAATAGAAATAAATTTGTTACAAGTTATTTTATTTTTTGAAATGATAATGGTGCAAATCATTGAAGACAAAACATAACAAAGGATATAATATGCATGACCCAACAAAAGGAAAAATTACCATAGTCTAAAATCATTAGTTAGACTTTAATAAGTGAGCATGTGGTACTTCAGGGTATGTTTTCAAAAATAAAATTTAATTGAATAAAAGTGTAGTTTAACAAATTAATTTTATTTTATTATCTAAATATTATTAATTCGATCTTCACAAATCTTAGGGCCATTGAAGGTTTACATAGTTATTAACTTCAGGATCCGTGAAATTAGTCGAGATGCGTGCAAGTTGACCTGAATACCCATGTTAATAAAAAATATTTAAAAATAATAAATTTTAAAATTTTTAATTTTTAACTTATCACATCAAAATTATTTAAAGAATATTAATTTAATATTTTTAAATAAAAAAATTTTAAAATAAATTTTAATAAAAAAACAAAGGCTCACTACCAAACAAATAAAAAAAATAATATCTTCATGAAAAAGCAAAAAACCCACACCATATCCCATCAAATCCTCTCTCTCTCTCTCTCTCTCTCTCTCTCTCTCTGTAAGAGACGCGACACCTCATCTTTCCCCTCTTTAATTGTAGTGTTAATCAGTCGAGAAACCCCACAAAGCAAAGTACAACAAAACCCCCCCCTG
>Ga0325405_1002485_pt1 | contig 18973 bp, 13 predicted proteins | sample PopdelMetagenome_21_FD_205663 | JGI IMG/M metagenome (GOLD analysis project Ga0325405, IMG submission 205663) | Populus deltoides microbial communities from Bellville, Georgia, United States - Xylem-Control-R2 | ecosystem: Host-associated > Plants > Phyllosphere > Stem > Wood/Secondary xylem...
CTCTATTTAGGATTGAGTTCTTCAAGAAAAAATACTTGAAGTACAAATAAAATCACACAATTATTATACAAAATTGTACCATTACAATCACTAATATTTGTCAAAAAAAAAAAAAAAACCTCACATCTTTAACATGTTAAAGACATAGTAAATATTTGACAACTCCTTAGTTTAATACATTCTTTTTTCTTATAAATCCATTTTGACTCCCATTGTCTCCTTTACGGCTTACTAGTAGAAATCTTCAATTCCAAACATTAATACTACAATTCCCAACATGGCTCATTTGTATTATTTTAAAATCTCAAAAATTCCTTAAGCCTATTTATGGCTCATTTAAATTATCTATGATTTCCAATCATTTTTAATTATACATAACTCCCACTTCACAATATAATATCTCTCGTTGTTGTGGCCAAATTAATATTTAGTATATTGGATTAGCCATTGCGATTAATTTTAATTTTATTTTTTATTAAATTTTATCGTTGCGGACAATTTAAATTTTTTTTTTATTAAATTCTGTTGTTGTAGACAAATTCAAGGTCACGTAATAGATTATGTCGTTATAGTCAATTTAGTTTATTCTTATTAAACTTCCACTATTGTCGTCTATTCAATTTTTCTTTTTAAACTTTGCCATTGTAGTCCCTTAATTTCTCATATAATAAATTTTGTCATTCCAGATAAATTCAAGGTCACGTAATAAATTATACTGTTACGATCAATTCAATTTTTTCTTATGAAAATTCTATTATTGCGGTCTATTCGATTTTGCTTTTTAAACTTTGCCATGGTAGTACTTTAATTTATCACATAATAAATTCCATTATTGCAGACAAATTCAAGATCATGTAATAAATTATGTTGTTACAATTAATTCAAATCTCACATTTCCTCGTTTGATTTTCAATTGTTAAAATAAATTATAACAGCAAACAATACATTTATCTTTATCTAGATAGCTGATTTAGATATTTATTTCGATCAAGTCCTCGTTCAACTTGACTATCGTATCTTATTATCTTACAATTCATAAATCATGTCCTCGTTCAAATGGATAACTTATATTTCCATTTAAATTAAGTAATTCTTTTTTTTTTCTGAGCACAATTTCACAAATAAATGAAACATTAACAGAAACGTACTTTAAATTAAAGAAGTAAGGTGTCAGACACCTACCTAGTACTCCTGTCACGAGAGCTCCCCCATGAAAGTCCTAGTTACGAATGACTCTCCAGACATTAACAGAGGTATCCTTATCAATATAATAGCAAACTCATTCCATGAATTCATGACCATGCAAACAATGACATCCATATTCAAACATTTCCTTTATTCAATGCATACCAACTTCAACTCTAACACAATCAATCAACTTAGCATGCAATTTCTCTAACTCGTACATTTAATTTAATTCAATCCCATTCATAATTACCATCGCACATCAAATATTTACAAAAATGCAAATTAAATCTATTAACCATAGTTAACTTCTTAAATCTTCCTAAATTCTCTAAATAAATTTTTTTACTAATTAAAGTAAAACTCATAATTTGCCATATTTTCCCCTATATCTTTCTTAAATATGTTAATTCCAATGCCAAATAAATAATACAAATACCATGTCGATAATTGATCATTAAAATGGAAAAAGTCCCTAAATTCCATACATGGTTATCCGCTTATAATTTAAGAAAGCCATGTCCTTTATCCAATTTTGTTTCATTCCATAATTTTTCTAAATTATTAATATCTCACGTGTACGGCATCACGACAATTGTTTTCCTGGACCGAGATCTTCATGGTGATGAGTGAAAAGAATAAGGAATTCTTGTCTTTTATTAGTAAAGAATTGATGGAGACGCCACTTGATATTTTGGTCACTAGGAACCCTAACTGGTCTTAGAGTCTTGATTGGGGGACCGGTTGTGTATAGGGAGGACGTATCACCCCTATTACTTCTTACTTAAGATAAGTTGCATTGTTTATTTGTTTGATATAAACTAAGGTATTGTTGTATTTTCTAATCTTTGGTCTGTCTAAGATTTTAAGAAAAGTCATCATCGGTAAGGAGATCTTTATCTTATCAAGTTAAAACCTAACATTTCTAATGTCAAAACATATTTTTTATATTTTTATTTTAATATCGGGAATACATCTTACGTATAAATTCATAATCCTTGATATTCAAACAAAAAAAAATAATTTTTTTGGTATTTTTAAAATATAGGTCAAGTTCTCATGGATTTTTAAATCCAAAACATACATGCAAAGATATCAACAAAACTAATTTTCTTGAATTTTATATTTAAAGATGCTAAATAATGCCATGTATTTTTTGTTTTTATTATTTATGCAAATATGATTTTATTTTTATTTTTGAGAGACTTAGTCATATATAAATTAAAATAAAAATTGTATTTTTGAAAGAAAGGTTTTTGTTGTTTTTATGGAAGGAAACTGATTTATTTAATATCAAAAAAGCACCATTGTCCCAAATTTATACAAACAATAAACGTTGTCCCAAATTTCACAACATTATAGTAATTTTTTCAAAAAATATTTGAGATTATAAATCGACCTTATGAGGTGTTTAAGGGTGTCCAAGAACTATTAGAATCGAGCCTGAAGATTGTTGGAGGTACATGAACAGTGATAGAAAGTTTTCAAAAATGGTGGAACAGTGGCGGCGCGTGATCTCCACTCGCCTTCGCCACTAGCAGCGCGTGAGTTCACACGCCATTGCTTTTGGAAGGCTAAAAACTAATGGATATGGAGTGGTTCCTTCTCTTTCTTGGTGAAGACCAACGTCACATGCAAAAGAAGCACAACCCACACAAATAATTGATTTCATCTTTTCATATCTATTTGTCTCTTCACAAATTTTATATCGTTTTGAGAGACAAATATGAGCTAACTAATAAAGATCCAAGGACTAGTATTGGAGATGGAGATCTGATGGTGGTTGGTGTCATTTTTATAAGACAGGTCACGATGTTATGGGTTGTCACGGGTAAATGGGATAATAGGACACTGATTGCTCTAGTGGTGTTGTTGTGGAAGGAGCTTATAGTTTGGAAATTGTTATTGTTGTGGTGGCTTTCAGTTGCGACCGATGAAGAAGCTTCTTCTGCTGCTGGCATTTATGGCTCTTGTTTGGTCTTTGAAGCTATCATGATGGCTGACAGGTCATTAAAGCTATTAGTGTTGGTTGGTTGAAGGTTTTTTTTATGAAAATAGTGGTGGGTCTTGTTGTGAGAAGGAGAGTTAAAATGGTCTGGTTTAATTATAGAGGAGGAAACAAACCACACTAACTAGTGGTAGTTATTAATGGTTTTGGCGTGGCTTATTTTCTTAAGGAGTGACCTGATTTGGCTGAGAAGAAGGTCATTGGAGATTCTTGTTGGACTAGTGCTCTTTGGCTACTTTGGCTGGAAGGGAGCTGAGGTAGAAGAAGATGGAATGGATGGCCAGTGAAGTTTGCCCACGAGATGAGAGAAAAAGGTTGCGTTGTTATTGTCATAAGATGGGTTTCCATCTAGGAGATAGATTGAAAACAAAGGGACAATGTGGTGTGTTTGTTTAGGGGACCATGAGGGAGAGATGGAGGAGAGGCTGATTGTCTTGAGATAGGAGTCTTTGTTTTTTTTTAATTTTTAATTCTTTTAAAAAGATGCTGAAAATGCTAAAAATGATGCAAATACGTCAAAAATATATTTTCTTGGATTTTTTATTGCTTTTTTCTTTTTATTTTTAATTTTTTCAAAAAAGTAAGAAAAAAAGGGGTCAAAATCAAGTTATGAAAATTGCCCCCTCTTTACAATACTTATGGTATAAAGTCTTGTAAGGGACTTTAGAAAGTAAGTTTGTAAAGAAAAGAAAATGGTGTTATGTACTAGAGCATCAGCTTGCTGCGTGAAAATATTTAGGATTTTTCATGAATGGTCTCTATTCGAGTGACTTGCTTGTGGTTTGTGTTTGGATAACCTGTCTGTGATTTTTGATTGGGTGACTTGCCCGTGGTCTCTAATTGGATGACTTGCCTATGGTTTGTGTTCGAGTAACCTGTTTATGATATGAAAAATATCTAGGATTTTTCACGAATGGTCTCTATTCAGGCAACCAACTCGTTGTTCATGTTTGAGTAACCTGCCCGTGGTATTACAAATAACTATGAGTTTTCATGGATGTTCTTTGTTTGGGCGGCTAGCTTGTGGTTTGTGATTGGGGAACCTGCTCGTGGTGAAAACAATATCTAGAATTTTTTACGAATGATCTTTGCTCAGGTAACCAGTCCATGGTTTGCATCACGTAACCTGCCCGTGGTGTGAAAAATAACTAGATTTTTTTCATTGATGGTCTCTGTTCAAGCGACTAGCTTGTGGTTTATGATCTGCTAACCTGCTTGTGATGAGAAAAATATTTAGATTTTTTATGGATGGTCTCTTTTCGGGCGACCAACTAGTGGTTCATGATCACATAAACCTACCCATGGTGTGAAAAATATCTAGGATTTTTCATGAATGGTTTCTGTTCAAGCGACCAACCCGTGGTTCATGATTGGGTAACCTGCCTATAATGTTAAAAATATCTAGGATTTATCATAGATGGTCTCTGTTTGGACGATCAGCTTGTGGTTCGTGATTGAGTAACTTGTCTATGACGTGAAAAATATCTGGGGTTTTTCACGGATGGTCTCTGTTCGGGCGACCAACCTATGGTTCGTGATTAAGTAACCTTCCCGTGGTGTGAAAAATAACTAGGATTTTTCATGGATAGTCTCTGCTCGAGCGACCAACTCATGGTTCGTGATCGGGTAACCTGTGTGTGGTGTGATTTTCTTGGCACTTCTTGATGACAGGGCTGGCACTTGTCCTTTTTTAATGGAAGAGTTGGACTTCCTGATTATAAGGTTAATTGAGAGTTTCTGATAATAGGGTTAAAAATAGAGATTTCCTGATAATAAGGTTCAAATTTGAAATTCCTGATGTCATGTTGAAATTTGAGATTCTTGATGACAAGGTGAAAACTAAGAATTCCTGATAATAGGGTTAAAATTGAAGATCTTGATGATATGGTTGAATTTGAGATCGATGATAGGGTTGAAATAGATTTCTTAATGACAAGATTTAATGTGGAATTCTTGATGATAGGGTTGAATGTGGGATTCCTAATAACAAGGTTAAAACTGGAAATTCCTGATGATAAGGTTAAATTTTTTAGAGTTTTTATATTTACAGGGTTGACACCTATCCTTTCTAATGGCAGGGTTGGACTTCATTGGGGATTTTCCCTCGGAAAATTTATGCAAAAACGTTATGCAATGATTTGGAATTAGATGACATGCATGCATCCTTACCTAGTTGGAAATATAGCCGCCCTTTCTTGCTATATCTTTATTGTTTGATGGATAAGGTTTTGAATTTTTAAGATTTGGTCTTTCGACTCTTTAGCCCATATGGGTATTACCCATGTAGTCAATGTGTTTGATTGTTTCTTTATCGCTCAGCCTAGACCTTTAAGGAATAAAAAAAGATTTGCTTTAGTTAATCGTTCTTTAAAAAATGACAAACTTTCTTAGCTATTATGTTGCCCTCTAATCAGATGATGCACCCCAAATTATGGTATGCTTGCTCAATTGCCCACTCATTTTATTTTGATGGAGAAGCCTCTATTATTCTCACTTCTCTAAAAGAGTTTATCAAATCATGTATTGCCAATGGTTATTGCAAATTTCCCTTAGCCAATCTATTTGTGTGCAGCTTTTAGTATCTATCAAAATACACTCTTGTGATAGCATTTTCTTATATCATAACCATCTTTCAAATGGTAAACTAGACTTTTAGCCATGAATATTCCCCCAAAGTATAGCGTTACTATCATTTGCTTATGGAGTTCATCAAGTAGTTTACTATCTTTGAGAAAAGTTGTTTTTTTTTATCTAATCTAGTTATGCTCATTCTTCTAATTATCATTAAAAGCACTTGTCATTATTAGATGTCATTCATAGCTTTAATGAATTTTGTTTAATCATCATTTGGTTATTGTTATCACAATGACTTTTTTGCCCCCCTCCAATTATCTATTATCCCTCTCATGACCTACTACACCCCCAACTGCTCAACTTTCAAGGAGAACTCACAAGAAGTGGCAATTTCATTTCTATTAAGGTTTTTGCGAATTCGGTCAATGATTTTTTTTGTTTTAAAAATACTTTCTTGTTTTGGAATCAACTCGTAAATTTTATGAATCATATCCATTCAAGTCTAATTGTTGTAAATAAATCATGAGATGTAAATTTGAAAGTGTTTCTTTAATTGTAACCATAGGACATGCCATTCAATACTAATGTGCATCTTTTGTGCGCTTTTGGTTAAGAATTGACAAGGTAAAGTTTGAGATGAAGTGTTAGCTCAAAATTGGGTTGTCTATAGTTCAAATGAAGTTTTATATTTGTAAAGACATAATCTGATGTAAGCTTAAAAAAATTGTTTTGAATTTCTTACAATTCCTAAGGGGTTTAATCTTTAGGAAAATGATAATTTGATCATTTATTAAGGAAAGATTGAAATTGGTAAAAGGTACATGATGAGGTGACCTTTTATTTTTTAAGTTTCAAAGCAAGAGGTCCGATTAAAAACTCGAGTTTTGTTTGAGAAAAAATTATCTCTTTTTTAGCACCTATTTTATCAGCATAAATAATAACGAATAACTTTGTTTACAATGTCATGTTTTTGATATAAAAAAAAGTTCTTTTGTATTTTGAGAATACCATTTATTGGTTTAATTTGTTTGTTTACTTAATTAGAAAGGACTTTTAAAAGACATATAATGCAAGTTATGGTTGCTGGCTATAAAATAAAAGGATTTATAGGCTCAAAGAATATTTAAAGGTTCAAAAGACTTAAGATCACTACCACAATGTATTTTTTATTGTATTTATTTGATTTACCCTTTTTGATTGCTTTAATGGGGCATCTTCATTTTGTTTTGATCTTGGCTTGGTCATATTTGTCTTTCATTTGGGCATACCCCCCAACATTCAGATTTATCGAGCTCTTTGGCTTTTTCATGATCTCTTTTTAGCCTTTGATCTTTAAATTTCTACCTGCCCCCAATGTGGGGTGTGATCTCAGTCAAAATCAACCATTGACTTTTGGAATTTTCATTTGCCTCCCAATGTGAGGTGTGATCTTAGTTAGGATTAATTCTTGATCATTAGAATTTTCATTTGCCCCCCAGTGTTGGGTGTGATTCTAGTTAGGGTTTTTACAAAAAAAAAACTTATTCAAGCTCAAATAGGGACCATGGGATATATTTTTAGAACATGAAGGGATAACAAAGATAGCCTTGCATCATTTCAAGTGCAAATGATTATAACTAATAAATTTTGTTCTCTTCCCGTGTAATGGTTTGAAACTTGCATAAGACCTATGTTTTTATGAATCAATGACTAGCAAACCAAACTATATGTGATTATGTATATAGCTGAAAATAGCCCAAGAGACATGGGACGTGAGTTTTTTATTTTCATGTCTTGATTAAAATTGTTTGGTCACCTCAAAATAAGAGTTGCTTGAATGATTTGTTTGCCACCTTACAAAAGGGTGTCTAAACACTGTTTTAAGCAAACATCAAATTGTTTTTGAAATAAAAAAGCAAAAGCAGTTTTTTCAAAATTATTCTGGCAAAAGAGGTTTTTTAGAAAACTAATGTGGTCAAAATATTTTTAATAAAGCAATGAGATCAATCACGAGGGCTAATTTTATGAGTTTCAAAGGGGTTGCCTCTTAGTGTTTGGCATGACACACCTTGGGGTTCGACGCGTTTTATCATTATATTTATCCAATTATGGAAAATAATATAATACCAAGTTATTACTTTCACACAAAAACATATCTTTTGATTTCGAAACAATAAAGAGATTGAAAAGACATGTTTCACTAAAAAGATGAGATGCAATCCCAAAACAAAAATACAGAATAACAATGTTCCATAACAAAATGATTGACAATGCAACACCCTTCTTAAATTAGCTTTCCCAACAATATCTATGTCTCATTAACATTTACCAACCACTTGTTATGCTAAAGATGATCCGGTTGTAACGTGGTAGATGACATTATCTTTCATAAACTCAATTTTTCCCTTTCATCAGCTTACAAACTTGATATTATAAAATTCTTGTGATTTTTAGTTTTGTGGATTTAGACAAGGTGAAGATGTTTGATGTATCTGGTTTGCAGCAAATTATAGTGAATTCTGTGGCAAGACAACATAAATCTTTGAAGAACTCGTGTCACTGAAGGCAATAATTTGCAAACTTTGATTAACCATATAAGTATCAGAAACAAATCTTTTAATGAGGGTGTGAAAATGTACTAGGAGAAATATTCATATTGAGCTTCTTAGTATTGGCTTTCATGTATGGGGGCTTCCTTTCAGAGTGGATGACTTGTCTTATCATATCGGTTAACTGAGCCATCTTCTTTCTCAATAAGTTATCTTGCTTATGTCTAGACTGAACTCTTGTATTTGCTTCTTATAAATCTTGGTAGGGGTTGGCATTTAGGGGTGGGCCTATAGTTCTTCTGCAAATGAATGACATGCAATGTTGCAAAGCTGATAAATATAATATGCATGTGAAAAAAGATAAGGTAAATTAAATACGGGTTCGCCTTTCAAGGGGTGGCAATGGTTATCACCTAATGTTTTATTAAACTGACAAGGGAATTCATATTCGTCTCAGTCAATTTGTAATAATCTAGACTCTTGTAGAATCTATTTGATGACTATTTGTCACCCAAAAGTCCTGGAATTTAGGATGTTACATATCAGGCTTTTCTTGATGCAATAAGTCTATTTTTTTGTAAAAGGTATTTTTCAAGAAAATAGTTTCTCTCATTTTCCAATACAAAACAAACATAAAAATTTATTTAACTAATTTTTTTTAATCAAACCCTAAACAATGCTAATATAAAGAAAAATATTTTAAATTTATAAATTCTTTAAATGTTTTTCATAGACTACCAATTGATCACAATATTCTTCAACACCAACATTTAACCACTTTAGCTATCATAATTATTATTAGTTTACCACCACTTCATTATTGTTGTCACCATCACCGTTTACCACCTCCTTACTATTGTTGTCATAATCACCATTGTGGTCTTTACTATCGATGCCTTATTCTTAAATAACTATTATAACAATAATTATTTTATCCTTATTTCTACTATATCACTGGTTGAGTAACAAATTCTAGTTTAGAATGTTAGACTAACACCACTACCATTAATATTATTACTATCATAACCACAATTATCATCAAAGCTACCATCATAATCATCAGAACCACTACTTCTATCATTATAGAATTTGAATCCATGACTTCGGGTATTAGAGACCCGTGTTCTACCAAACTGAACTAAACATTATATTTTTTTTCTTATTTTATTACTATCGATTTAAAGTTATTAATGAAAAATAATTTATTATATAATTTATTTAATACATATACAAAAATAATAAAATGGACACTATGCATAAACATATTCAAATATTGAAGTGAAATTTTGAAATTGATGTATTTGCCAAAAATATCCAAGCTTAACTAACCCTAAACTTTAAATTTTTTTTTAAAAAAATAAAAGCCATTGAGGAAACATATTGCACAAATTGCATATAAACACAAATCACTATTCATTGGAATATTATAATTACTTTTTGCTCTTCTAACAAAAGAATAGGTAAACTTGCTTTTAGGGGTAATTTAGTTTTTTTCATAGGAGACATTAGCCACCATTCAATTGTTGAAAGGCAATTCAATCTTTTTTACCTTTTAAGAACACAATATAAAGACTATGTTATAAAGACTATGTTAACCTTAAAAGCAAATTTTGTTTAAAGGTTGATCGAGGTCAATTTGGTCATTTTATTATTCTTTAGGAAAAATGTAAAGACTTGTATACCCTTTAAAGCAAAAAAAAAAAATTAATTGCAACCAAGGGTATTTGTGTCTTTTCAGGTTATTTTTTCTTTATAAATAACAAGTTGTTCGAGGTCAATTTGGTCTTTTAATATTTTCAAGGGACAACATGAAGACTTTAATACCCTTAGAAACAAGAAAAATTAAAACTTGCAACCAGGGGTATTTGCGTATTTTCAGGTTGTTTTTTTTGTAATTAACAAGTTGAATTGATGGCGACTTGGTCTTTTAATAATTTTAATATTAATTAAAAAACACTTTGTTTGTGCGTGCACGACACGCGCCAACGAGTGGGCGATGCCTGCACCCTTCAGGCATCGTTGGAAGCGGCTCAATGTGTTCTTTCCAACGGTGCTGGGCATGCGGCTGGCGGAGGAGTGCTTGGGCTTCAATGGACCTTTCTCTTCTCTTCTTTTGGCTAAAAGATGATTATGTCCTTTCATTAGTTTTTTGTATCCATTCTAGTCCTTATTTTTTCTTATTGCAATTTGTTTTGTTTTTAATTTTTTTGGTTGATTTTTTTCTTCAATTTTATCCTTCATCATTTGATTTCAATTAATTTTTATATCAAACTTGGTCCCTATTTTTTTATTTCTATTTATTTTTTAAGCCCTTTTCTAATTGAATTTTGTTTTCAATTTCACCCCAAAATATTTGATTTCAAATTATTTTTATATCAAATTTAGTCCATATTCTTTTTATTAGAATTTATTTTGTTTAAGAGCCTTTTTTTTTATTGCATTTTCTTTTCGAATTCATACCCAAGCATTTTATTGATTTATAATTTTGCTTTGTTGTTTTTTAGAGTCTGTTTTCTTTGAGGCTTGTCATGGGCTCATGACCAAGACCATGAGTCTCGAAGATTAATCAATAGTTTAGTCTTTCTGAGGACTTTTTTTTTTAAAAAAAAATCAATTTTATCTTTCAACATTTAATTTATTGAGAATTGGTCTATGTTTTTTTTTTTTTTGCTTTTTTTTCTATAGAGTTATTCAAATCATGTGCCTATGGTCACCAAGTCAGTGAATTAACCTGGGTTGACATAAATTTTTTTTTTGCTTTTTTCTTAATTATTTTTTTTCGGTTTCACCCTTGTACATTGAGTTGTTTTATAATTGAGCTCAATACTTTAACCCGAATGGGCTTAGGTCAGTTTTTATTTAATACTATTGTGTTTTTTTATTATTAATTAGATTAGTTGATCTTATTAAACCTAATCGAGTCAATGACTCGAATCCTGAATTGTTTTGGTTTTTTAACACTTGCATCATCTTAGCATATTTTTTTTATCTTGACAAAAAATTAGGCTGGTTCGTGCTACCCCTATCTAGTCCCATACAAGAAAAAAACAACAACAAAGAATTCTATAATTTGTTTTTCGTAATTTTGGGCAAGTTGAGTGGAAAAGATGACATTAGACACAAAACTAATTTTTATTTATCCTTTCCAAATGCACTCCAAAATTACCTCTTTCAAGGTTGAAAAAACAATTTTCAATTTCCAGTTCCTTATTTGTCTCCCTATTTGCTCAAAATACAAAATGCCTAATTTTTTGTTTTAGAGCTTGTTTGGTATCGTGGTAGTATTTATTTTTTAAGTGTATTTTATTTGGAAATACATTAAAATAATATTTTTTTATTTCTTAATTTTTTGGGTCTTTTTATATTTTCAAGGAACAACATAAAGACTTTAATACCCTTAGAAACAAAAAAAAAAAACTTGCAACCAAGGGTATTTGTGTATTTTCAGGTGTTTGTTTTTGGTAATTAACAGGTTGGATTGATGGCGACTTGGTCTTTTAATAATTTTAATGTCAATTAGAAAACATTTTGCTTATGCGTGCATGACATGTGCAAGCAAGTAGGTGACGCCCGCACTAGTTGAATAGTATTGGAAGCGGCTTAATGTGTTCTTTCCAACGGTGCTGGGTGTGTAGCTGGTGGAGGAGTGCTTAAGCTTCGATGAACTTTTTTCTCACTCTTCTCTTTGCTAAAAGATGAACATGTCTTTTCATTAGTTTTTTGTATCCTTACTAGTCCTTATTTTTTTTATTATTGCTATTTGTTTTATTTGTAATTTTGGTGATTTTTTTCTTCAATTTTATCCCTCGTCATTAGATTTTAATTAATTTGTATATCAAACTTAATCTCTATTCTTTTGATTTTTGTTTGTTTTTAACCCCTTTTCTAATTTAACTTTGTTTTCAATTTCCTTCCGCAATATTTGATTTCAAATTATTTTTATATCAAATTTAGTCTACATTCCTTTTATTGTTATTCTTTTGTTTAGGAGCCTTGTTTTATTGCATTTTCTTTTTAATTTCATCCCCTAATATTTTATTAATTTATAATTTTGCTTTGTTGTTTTTTAGGGTCGACTTTCTTCGAGGCTTGTCATGGGCTCATCGCTAAGGCCACGAGTCTGGAAGGTTAACATAGGTTAAATTTGGTTTTTTTAGGACTATTTTTATTTTTATTTTCAATTTCATCCTTCAATATTTAATTTATTGGGAATTGGCATTCGTGCTTTTTTTTTCTATGAGGTTTTCCCAATCATGTGTCCATGATCACCAGGTTAGCATGTTAACCTGGGTTTATATTCATTGTTTTTTTGTTATTTTTTATTAATTTTATTCTTCAACATTGAGTTGTTTTTTAATTGAACGTACGGGTTTAACCTAGATGGGCTCAGGTTGGGTTTTTTCTTCTTTTATCATGTTTTACTTTGTCAATTTTTTTGTGAGTTTATTTATTATTATTGCTTTTTTTATATATTATTTAAATTAGTTCATCTTATTAAACCTAATCTTTTTTAACACTTGCATCATCTTGGTATTTTTTTATGTTGTAAAAAAATTAGGTTGGTTCGCATCGCCTCCTATCTAATCTTGTACATAAAAATATATATAAAAAAGAATTTTTTAATTTTTTGAGAACAAGTTGAGTGGAAAAGATGACATTAGGCACAAAAACTAATTTTTATTTATTTTTTCTAATTGCAATCCAAAATTACCTTTTCCAAGGTTGAAGAAAAAAAAAAGAAAAATTTCAATTTTTAGTTCTTTATTTATCTCCATCCTTGTTCAATAAACAAAACGTCATTGATTTTTGTTTTATAGTTTTTTGGTATTGTTATAATAATTTTTTTATTTAAAAATATAGTAAAATAATATTTTTTAAATATTTTTTATATTAGTATATTAAAATAATCTAATTTTGTTTTTTAAAAAATAATTAAAAAAATAATTTTTTAAACATATTTATGGACGGTGAAGTTAAAATTTTCTCTCGTCTTCTCTGTCGATTGAGGTGCAAAAGCACTTTTCCAAAAGAACATAACTTTTGCAATCATTCTCCTCTCTTACATTACTTTTCTTGTTTCTGAACTACAAAGATACTTCCTTGTCTTTAGATTCTTCAAAATTTAGTTATATCCGCTATATTTTTTTTAAAAGCACTCACTTCACCTTGATCCGTTCTCTCTCTTTTCCAGCTAATACATTTTTAGTCTCCTCCGCCAGTTTTTGGCCACACATTCTCTTTATCGTGTCCCTTCTTCTCTCTCTACGCTTCTTTCAGTTAAAAAAATCTGGTCTTTGTTCTTTGTTTTAACTTAAATCTGGCTACATTAGCTTCGAAGCCTCAAAAGTTCTTTTCTTTACTAACCCCGCCTTTTCGTTCTTTGTTGATCTTGCCATAATAGTGTGTATTTTTTGTTCTTTAGGCTGTTTAGTCTTCTGGGTCTCTTTTGTTCTACTGGTAGTTTGTGATCCCAACTATTAGTTCTGGTTTAAGGTTATTTGATCAGTTTTGGCTTCTTGGTGCTCTTTTTTTTTTATACTGAGGTTGAGAATTCAGAATGGCTGGTCCTCGTTTTTTTGTGTGATTGGAGTTGGGGTTCGTGCTCTCTCTTGTTGATTTATCAATTTGAAGATTGTTGATGCATTCTTTCTAATAAGATGCAGCCCGATCAGCGCAAAAAGGTAAGCAATCTAGTCATCATCTTTTGCAAGTAATTTTTATGAATATAAATTTCCATATCTGTGCACTTTTTGGACAATATCAAATTGGTTGTTGTGGTTACTGTCTTGTTAAAATACATCCAACTAGGCTTGGGATTGTGATTAGTTTCATTTTTCACCATGATCCTGTTAATCATTTTTGTGATCCATATTTATTTGTTTGGGTGTATAGTTTCTTCATACCAAGGTGTGGAGGAACAGCTATCATGTTCATGTCTGTTTCTTTGACACATGCTTATGTTTTCCTGTTGCAAAATTGTGGCAGGTCCCACTAGAATACTATTTCCATGTAATTCAATTCTTAATTTTTTTTAAGAAAAAAAAAAGTTATAATACAGAGGCACAGCATGTCTTGAAATAGGAGGAGGTGTCAACCACATGTACGCATGTTCATATCCTTTTTCTTTTTCATTTTTTGGGTCTTGGGGGTAGGGGGTTAAATTCATGAAGATATTACCATGTTCTTATCCTTTTTCTTTTTCTAATTTTGCATGCAGAGCAGTAATTCTATTTCTAATTTACTTATACTGGAGGTCGGATTTATAAATCTCATCTACAGCAGTTTAAATTCTTGTTAACAGACTAAGGGAGCAGTTTTTCCTCGTTAATATTTGAACTCTTCTAATCATAATGGTGTCAAATATAATGTAGACCAAATAATTGCTCTACACTCAATAATTAAGTTGTGGATCAATTTAATTGTTGGGTAAGCAGCAGTAGATTAGGATGTTGAATAAAGCAATTTGAAGTGATCTTTTCAAATGCTTGCAATGGTGTTCGGAAGATGCATGTTATTTTAATGATGTCAAACATGTTTACTTATGCTATGTGTGCATACGCAGCAAAAAATCACTTGGTGTAGCTAAAATGAGGTTGGAATACTCTTTAAATAATATTGCAAGTCGGTTTGATTGTTATTATAAATTTCTTGAGTGTTTTTTTTCGTGTCCATGATTTGGCGCACTTGAACATGGTATTGCAGTCATCCGCGGATGTAGACTTTTTCACAGAATACGGTGAGGGGAGCAGGTACAAAATAGAGGAAGTGATCGGCAAAGGAAGCTATGGTGTTGTGTGCTCTGCATATGATACGCATATTGGAGAAAAAGTTGCAATCAAGAAAATCAATGACATCTTTGAGCATGTCTCTGATGCCACCCGCATCCTTCGAGAAATTAAACTTCTTAGACTCCTGCGCCATCCAGATATTGTGGAGATCAAGCACATTTTGTTGCCTCCTTCCAGAAGGGAATTTAAGGACATATATGTTGTTTTTGAACTAATGGAATCTGATTTACACCAAGTTATCAAAGCAAATGATGATTTAACTCCAGAGCATTATCAGTTTTTCCTATATCAGCTTCTTAGAGGCCTCAAATACATACACACAGGTGATTGACTTGGTTTCTTGAAGTTCTAACTGTAAAATATTGAATTTTTTTTCGTACCCTACTTTTTTACGGGTTCACTCATTGGGTGTTGCGGTATTGCTACATGCTGACACTCAGCATGTGTAGAAATATAACATAATGTATATTTTTTTATGGTGTTGTAGCCAATGTCTTTCACCGGGATCTGAAACCCAAAAATATCTTAGCAAATGCCGACTGCAAGCTCAAGATCTGTGACTTTGGTCTCGCAAGAGTAGCCTTTAATGATACCCCAACTGCCATTTTCTGGACAGTAGGTTTTCTCATGGCTTGATATAGCATTTTAATTTCCATGTAAGAGGGTCCCTGTGATGGTTCCGAACGTTGATTTTCCATTCATTTAGGGTTTTATTATTTCCTTTTCTTGTGTTCTCAGGATTATGTTGCAACAAGATGGTACAGAGCTCCGGAATTGTGTGGATCATTTTTCTCAAAGGTGCCATGACCATTACCACCACCAATTTGTTACAAAATTTTGTGAATCTCCTTTGACTGTACTGGCTTTATTTGCTTCTCTCCTTGCATGGTTATTGCCAGAACACCTTGAAATTAGAATTACTACTTGCATGGTTCCTTTTGGGAGTTGGAGAATTGTAAATAGTTAAATGTTATCATATTCCAACTTACTTCTTGCAACAGTTCTTTTAGTCATCACTTCTGTTTTTCTTTTTCAGTATACGCCAGCAATAGACATATGGAGCATTGGATGCATATTTGCTGAACTATTGACAGGAAAACCTCTTTTCCCTGGGAAGAATGTAGTCCATCAATTGGATCTGATGACTGATCTCTTGGGAACGCCCTCGCCTGAGGCCATTGCAAGGGTATATTTCATGTGATAAGCTTTCCTTGAAACAGAACTGATTGTTTTATCATTTACAATCTGTGTTTTTCTTATCTTCATCCATGCAGTTGCTCTGTATGCTGAAGTATTGGTATTATATGAACAGGTACGCAATGAGAAAGCTCGAAGATACCTGAGCAGCATGAGAAAGAAGAAGCCCATTCCATTCTCCCAAAAGTTCCCTAATGCTGACCCACTTGCACTTCGTTTGTTAGAAAGAATGTTGGCATTTGAACCAAAAGATCGACCTACTGCTGAAGAGGTAAATTTTGATACCTCTTCATCTTCACCTTGATAATGTGCCTCCCTTCTTCTAAAAGAGCATATTGTACTGCATTTTGTCAGGCTCTCACAGATCCATATTTTAAGGGCTTGGCCAAGGTTGAGAGAGAGCCTACTGCTCAACCAGTTACCAAGATGGAATTTGAATTTGAGAGACGAAGGATAACTAAAGAAGATGTGCGAGAGCTTATATACCGAGAAATTCTTGAGTGTCATCCTAAAATGTTGAAAGAGTTTTTAGATGGTTCAGAGCCAACTGGGTTCATGTATCCAAGGTATTGGTGTTGTAAAATTAAGATTCTTGGTTTATACCATCGTACTTGTTAAAGCATATGCAGTATTCCATATGCTTGAAGTATCAGCGAAAATTTGAGATTCCTGTTAGATTCAAGATGTTTTAGTGTCCCTGTGAAATAAATTATTGAGTTGTGAATTTTTCCATTGCAGTGCTGTTGACCATTTCAAGAAGCAATTTGCTTACCTTGAGGAGCACTATGGAAATGGTGCTCCTGTTGCTCCACCCGAGAGGCAGCATGCATCATTGCCCAGGTATCCCAATTCATAAAGTGTTTCAGTGCTGCCTCCCATATATATTTGGGATTTTGTCAACTGAATTGATAAAAATTCATGTGTGCAGGCCATGTGTATTATATTCAGATAATACAATACAGAAGTCAGCAGAAGTCACCAATGATCTCTCCAAGTGTTCTATCAAAGAAATTGAGAAGCCACATGTAGACAGGAGTGATGGGATGCCAATGACAAGGCTTCCTCTTCAAGTTCCACAAAGTATTCAAGGTTTGCAATAATTGCATCTAGTTTAGCTTCATCTATTCTCATCTGCTCTCTCTTTGATGTCTTACTGAATTTCTAGGAAATCAAATATTTTATACTACATTTGTGTTTCTCTTTCCCTCTTCAAAACCTGTTGTCTCCAAAATTTGAAGGAGAAACCATTGTGAATCTTGTTTGTAACCTTTATCTTTTGTCTGATTCATCGGCTGACCAATTAACTTGGGTTTTTGTGACGTCTTTTAAGTGAATTGGTTGGCATGGTATAAAATATTTTAGTTAATGCACCCAGCTTTTAGGAAGTCAACGAGGTTTTGCATTCACAACTTACAAATACATAATTCAGTATAAGAAATTATAGTGGCTATTTAAGTTCTCAAGGAACTGAGTGTTTGATGTGTACATGTGATCTCGTCTGTCATCAAATTGTTTGATTTTACTCCCTTTTGTTCTATCAGGGTATTGCTGTTGTGAATTGCATTTACTACATGCTAAGAGACAAATGTTCAGAAGCACAGATGTTTTGAAGTTGATCATTCAATCAACGTGCTTAAAATTTCATGCAGTTTGTGCAACTTGATTATATTATCGAATTTATTCACCTTGTTATTTGACATGTAGAAATATTTTTGAAAAATGTAGTGCTTAGCAATTATAGAAATGTGCATCCTTTTCTTCTTATCTTGGTGAAAATCCATGGACCAGGATGTATGCATTTAAGCACTGTACTGTTGTGCTGATGCCTCTGTAGATTGCTACCTTTCTCATCACTTTCCTTTTAGTTGCTAACCTATTGACATATGTGATATACTGATGACTGTAATTTGAATGCCATTCTCTACAGCAGGTGCTGCAAGATCTGGGAAAGTTGCAAGTTCAGTGCTGCGTTACAATAATTGTGGAGCAGCAGCAGCAGCAGCAGAGAATCTTGACCAGCGAAGGATGGTCAGGAATCCAGCTATTTCAACTCAATACGCCACTGCAAACTGTTCATATCCAAGAAGAAACCCAGCCTGTAGAAATGAGAGGGGAGAAGATGAGGGGGTTGAAGGTCCCAGTGGATTGCAGCCGAAGCCACAGTATATGGCAAGGAAAGTTGCTGCTGCCCAAGGTGGACCTGGAAATCACTGGTACTAATGGTGCTTTTCTCTGTGGCGACTCAAAGTGTTGACTGCCTACCTCCAACCTAATGGAGGCGGTTATCAAATAACATCCACAGATAGATCTTCTGCCAGTGCAAAATACATCAGATTCAAAAGCTGTAATTTAGCAGTGCTTTCAACCAGCTCAGGCCTCAGGCTCTTCAAAAGACATGTCTGGGGGCCTTCTGTTGAAAGAAGTTGAGCTGCAAGTTGTCATTCATATCACTGATTTAAGGTTGAACAGGTTCTTCAGCGGTTAGGATCCATGACGTATTGCAGTCTGATTTAGCTCAATAACCAATATAACAAAGAATGTTTGATATCGCAAGTGTGGAGAAGGCAAAGTGTTTGTTATTTTGTATTCGGAAAAAGGATACTTGTTCTTTCGTCTCGAATATTTGTCTCAGCAACTGGAATATTTGGCCATAACTTGATCAAAAGGAGAATTAGGATGCAATGAATTTGTTG
>Ga0325405_1002488_pt1 | contig 18956 bp, 13 predicted proteins | sample PopdelMetagenome_21_FD_205663 | JGI IMG/M metagenome (GOLD analysis project Ga0325405, IMG submission 205663) | Populus deltoides microbial communities from Bellville, Georgia, United States - Xylem-Control-R2 | ecosystem: Host-associated > Plants > Phyllosphere > Stem > Wood/Secondary xylem...
TTAGAAAGATGTATGTGGCAGATGATAGCGTTCTTTAATGCTTTGGTAAGAAACCTCCTTTGGGCCTCCTTACCATGACAAATCACATTCAAGCAATCCCTCGTAAATGCTTAGAAAAGCCTGTCTATTGTACAAAGTTTTTGTAAATCTGACAGCTGTGTGTCTTCAAGATAGATAGGGGACAAGAAAGTGATCCCTTTGCAGCTCAACTGGGGGCTTGGTCAAGTCAGTTCACCAGCTATGCAAGTCAATCTGCTTTGTAGTTCCAAAACTTGATTGGGAGCTTATATTTGACGAGCGGCTACCACAGGTCAATTAGGCTTTGTTTGAGACTAATGTTGTGGCTTTCAAGAAATCTAGCCAGATAGAAGATCAAAGAGAGAGAAAAAAGGAGCTATCCTTAAGGCACTAGCCAGCATCAATAGCAGAAGCAGGACTGGCTAACTTGTTATTGTTAAAATGTACCCCATGTGCATCAATATGTTAGAAGTGCTTTGCTTCATATTTGTGTCTCATTGTGGGCACTTTAACCCTTTATAGGACCAAGATCTTTTCTAATCATATATGCTGTTTGAGTGAATGGCTCTTTTCTGATATTTGAGCATTGCGGTTGGCAGGCTGACCATGTTATGGACACGCTGGTGGGCTGCAACATCTTAGAGCGTAAAGTGCATGTTAAATGGTGGAAGCTTGGCAGGTGGTTTTATGGCTTCCGCATGAGGGATGAGTCTTGTTCTTGTTGGGTTTCTCTGGAAGATCTTCTAACAGGCAAAGGGGAAGAGGTCTTGGGGGTCCTTCGCCGAGGTGCTGTTCACGAGGTGTTTCGTGTTGAGATCTCTATTTCAAATCCAACATCAACTTCCTGGTGTCAAAGCACACAGGGACAAGGTTAAGAATGTAGAGTGGTGAGCTTATTATTGCGTGATATATTCGCTCTCTTATTGTAGTATTTCAGTGTACAGAAATAGAATGTGCTCTTTGTGCTTCCCCATGCGAGATTTCTATTGCTGGCTCCACATTGAACTCCCTGGTCCTGCCGAAGCATGCAAGGAATGGACTATGGGATGTGGCAAGTGATCAGTTTATATTCATAAGGATTTTATGCCAGTATGTTGTATAGTTGATGTTTATGTAAATCCTCTTTTCCGTCTTCTGTGAGAAGACAGGGGACTGAAGCTGAATTGTACAAGTGACAAACATGTAAACTTTAAGCCCTAAACAGGAAATAAGTGTTAAGTGTGTTTGTATACGTTCCTGTAGTTTCAAGTATCCATTCCTTTTTAAATTATGTTGTTAGCCAAATGCTTCAATCATTAACCATGCACCAAGTCATTTTCCTAAAGACAGGACGAGTCTGAGACCAGAGGGATTTGAATTATGTGATCATGAAGCAGCATCCCTTCCGTGCGATGTGCTAACAAACAGGGATGGCCTGCTGTAAACTTATTTAAGAGAGCTATATTATCTTCACTCCTTTAAAATTTGGTTGCAAAAGTTGCCGAGCATCTGGATCTAGCAACTAGCAAGTGATATTTTTTATCGAAGAATCTTTGGCATTCTCATCATGTCGGTTTGAATCCAAAATATCGAAAGCAGTTTTCAATTTCAAGTTTCCATGAGACATGAAAAGCTATCAAGAAGGCCAGCAATATTGCTGGAAACATGTTTGAGTAGAAAGGAAGAACTGATAATGAATCACAGTAAAATGTATGTTACTAGCAAGGACAAGAAAAGAAAAACGCAATCTAAAAGTTTCTAAACAATAGTAAACCAAATCTCTTATTCACAACGAGTATCTGATACATATTCATGTTTCCAGCTCTTGGAGGCCGGATCCGACCAAAGACAATGAAATAGATGAGGTGGAAAGCGAGGAGTCAACAACAACGATAGATAGCATATGGAGTAGACCGAGGTCGAGGGCTACAGATGATCATGAGAACAAAAGCTATGATAATCACCATGAAAACTTTTGTCATATCAAAGGCAGCATCATCAGATTCGGAGCAGCAGACCTTCCCCATTGTATACAAAGACTTTGATGAATATTCTTGTGTTCTAAGCCTCTTTGGAGAGAGAGGGACGGGATGTATAAGGCCATCATAAGTCACTGTGCGCGTAGAAGACTATAAATTTTGCCCCAAGTCAAGTTGACTTGGAATTATTTTTATTGCTCGGTCTTTATGGTTCGAGTTTATGATACTTTTAGTTAACTAGTTGGTCCATAAAATAAACAAGAAGGGATATTTACTTATAGCAATTAGCAAGTAGGTGAGATCTGAATATTGATAAATTAAATAAAAATGGAGGTTAGATGTAAATGGATGGAATACATTGGCTGGTCCTATAATTTGGATTTTTTTTTTATCATATGCGTCTTTATCATCCTTATACTTGCAATTCATGCATGGTTATGTCCGATCCTATAGTTTCAGTTTTTTTTTTTATCCATTTATATCTAACCTACTCTCTTTTCTTTTTTTAATCAATATTTATATCTAACCTACCCGCAAATTGCTTCAAGTAAAAAACAAGATGCAATATTGGCCTCCTTTCTTGTTCATGGACTCTTTCTGTGTTACCCTGTTGCAACTAGATAATTCTAATTATCAATATTTCGTGCCAACCATCTTTTTATAACTTGATGATTAATTTTTGGAGGGCGGGGTTGACCAGTCACTGTCTCCATTACAAAGCAAAAAACTGTTCGCTTTCACAACGATGAGGTAGAATGCACCTGCTCTTCTTTTCCTCTTTGGCTCTATATTTTTGTTCAGATGAGAAAGAATGTAGTAATGATGAATCAAATGAAAGTGTATTTTATTTGCAAGACAAGAGATGAAAGACACAATCTAAAAGTTTCTAAAGACTTGTTATTCATAAGGAGTAGTATCAAATACATGTTCAGGTTTCCGGTTCTCATTGCAGCTGCTAACCAAAAATAGTGAAAATGGAGGTGGTTTGTTGCCTTCAAATGTGAGGTACGTAGAAATCAGCTGCCCCAGCACCAAGCATCCTTTCCGTCACAACCTTGGACTTCCCGTCAGCTCTATGCCATCACATTACTGCTGATAGGCATAGCATCTATTTTGAGACACCAAGAAAATGAGCGAAGCTAGGGTATTCTGGCTCCCAGCCTATCTCCTCGCGAGTCTTAGAGTTGTTTAATCTCTTACCTAAAGGATCGCTTGTCCCTGCATTAACGAGACATGTGATGTGCAAATTGCAGGTATAGTATTTAATTAACAACAATAAGCATCTCTGTCAAACAAGGGGAAAGAGAAGAAGTCATGACGGTTCTTTAGTCCATAACTCATCATAAGGAGCACCTGTAAAGGCCACAAACTTTTTGCTAAACTTCCCACTTTTAGCGACCAAGTCCATAACTTCTTGCCTGCAGATTGATTACAGAAGAAGAAACTTTTAAATCTTTGAAATTTCAAGACAGGTTATCTATCATCAACGGCAATTACCTAGATAATGGATGGTTGTCACAACCCAAGAAAATCCGGCCCCGAAGTTTCTTCTTCAAGATTGCAACGGTGAGGGAAGCAGCATCCTATTAAAGTAACACACAAACAAAACAAATTAACAAAAACCAAATCAACTTCATTGTTTTACATCACTACACTAATCATAGTGCAAAGACATGCTAACAATGTGAGGACGTTAGAGGGCTGCTGACAATAAGAAGAAGCACCATCTAAAGCATGTTGTATGACAAGAAATGAAAATCCTTTGAATCAATAAAAACACAGAATAACTACAGTGGAAGAGGATTACACTCATGACCAAAAAAGAATGTCAATTGTAAATTCAGAAGAACAAAGAGTTCGACCTCATAGTGAATAAGATTCAGGATGTGATCTGGACGAACTTCAACAGTACCCTTCTCCAACCAGTAGGCATGCGCACCTCTATCTGCTTTGTGTCGGCTGTCAAGGTTAGGTGAATCCACCACAAATTTCTAAAGTTTCCATTTCAACTATTTATGAAATCCACATAATTAAGGACTGAGAAGGATATATAAAGTCCTGCCAATCTAATAGCACAACCACCGCTCTCCAGCACCACTTTTTCTGCTTTCAGAAGGACATCTGTTCTGGGGCTTCTCCCAATGGGCACTATCGGAGAGTCCTGCATGGAATATTATTGAGACTCAAAAGCAAAAACAGCATAGTTTCAAGTTTTACTGTCTCCACGGCCAAGGGCCAGAGAAGGCAATAGAGCAATTCATTTGACTTGTCAATACGCCAAGTTGAGCTTTTATTCACGGGAAAAGCCTGTTTCTTAATATAGAGAACAAAGAAAAGGTAAGCATTGTTTCTAACAATAATTCTTCGATTTTATGCATACCTCATCGCACTGTCCATTGTCAAAACAATCATACGGTGCAGAGCTTGATGTAAACACGAAAGAACCATCCCCATTCCAGCTCAAGGCAGCTTCTCTGTTTGGTCAATGGTCCGAAGAAATAACATAATCATTGAGTAAAATCATGTTGCCAATCACAGATTTTAATGTCTACTTCCTCTCATATGTGTGCAACTCTCCATCGTATTGTATACCCAACTGTTCATACAAAGCAACCCTAAACCACCCAGGTTGACTTAACCAAGCAACTCAGTTTTAATCGAACAAGTAACAAGGTGGATGCAATCAAAGCAAAGATAGCCCATCATTTTACAGTCACGAGAACACTTTAAAATTCTGATCAATAAAATCTATGCAATCAGGCACCACGTTACATTTGCTTATACACAGTACAACTACATCCTTGAACACATCTAGCACCCATTTTATAAGGAACAAAGACACTAATCTTTATTACCTTACATCACCAGGGTAATCCGAAGTTCGAGAAGGAGGAGCACAGAAAATGACATAAGGATACTGCTGTGTTGCTTTAGTCCCTTTCAAAGATGGATTGATCCCCATTTTAATCAATTCATCATGGTGATCTGTAGTCACCGTCTGGCCATAAACTTGACAACCCGGATGTTCCTACTCAAAAACATAATCCCATAAATTTCTGATCTTCAGCACAACACAAACACCCAAAAAAGAAAAATCACACAATTCTCCTTCAGTCCTAAGCATTCAAAGTCAGAACTAGAGACCAGAAAAGAACAGATTGCAACGACAATTATGATTTTGTTAACCAAAATGAAAAAGAAAAATTACCTGGCGCCATTTGTCAGCGACTAAGCGACCAAGAACACCAGGACCAACAATCAGCAAATCATTCTCCCCAACAAGACCAGAACTTGCGGTCCCCAAGTCCTCATTTCTTGCACCTTCAAGAACCGAATCAAGAAAACACTAAGAACCCAACACGGCAAAAGAAAACTAAAAACAAGAAAACCCCGGCAACATATACCAATAGTAGAGAACGCTGAGACTTGAAGAGGTGCTGCCATTGAAGACAGTGTTAGTTTGGTCTTAGACTTTTGGTTTTTGTACAAAGATAGTAATGAGACGGTGCGTTTTGCAGTGGATAGCTGTGGCGAATGATGGTCAGCAATGCCAAGACTGCGAGGTCTGAGAGTTAGGCAACATCCGGTTATGGTATCCATAAAAAGAAAAAAAAAAAAAAAGATATTAAGGCGATGGGACTAATGGAGTTGCTGATTGGGTTTATTGGACTTCGAGATTTTAACGTTTATGTGCTTCGTTTTGGTGGCTGCGGAGGATTAGAAACTGGAAGGTTAGTGTGTCATGGTTGGGGTAATGTGCACTTCTCGCCAACCATGTTTTTTTTATTTTAAATACTTTCTTATTGTTTTGCGTGCATTTTTTATTTATAAAATATTAAATTAATAATACTATACACGGTATTATCAAACACATAATAAGTTATGTTTAATAAACCTTCTTATCTAAATTTATATAAGTAAATAATTTATAGTTTTATATAATATTTTTTTATTAAATTTGTTTGAAAATGTAAATAGAGGCTAGTTTAGAGGTTAAGTGAGGGTAGAGAGTGCATGCATCATTTGCTTTCTTGAACCTCCATTGTCATCCCTTTTACATGCTATATTTTTCAAATTGAAGTTAAGTTTTTTTTTTTAAATTAATATGGGTATTCGGATTAGATTGTGCACATCTCGACTAATTCCACGTGTTTTAAAGTTAACAACTATGTAAGCCTCCAGTAGTCCTGAGGTTTGTAAGACTCAAACTGGTGATCTCTAGGAAGCAAGCTTAGGACCTGACCAGTTAATCTATATCTCTCAGGATTAATTGAAGTTAGGTTCTTGAATTATTATGAGTTAATTGATTAATTAAGTGAGTAAATTTTATAATCTGAATTATTTCATGATATTGATGAATTAGCATAAGTTAATTAAATTAAAAAGCATTAGAGTTTGAATCCTATCATCGATGAATTTTTTTTTTAAAAGTTAACTGTTTGATTATATTTAATCAAGTTAATTAAATTAATTACTTTCATGGAGTTATTTTTCTATGTAATATAACTTTAAATTTAACTTAGATTAGACTTTCAATCATCCAATTTTCAAAATAATATTAAATATCAAGAAAAGTAAGATCTGAAAAAAACTATAAAAATACATATTATGATCTTAAAACAATATTCAACTGTAGGTTTCATTAATTCATTGATATATATATATATAATCCTTAATAAGTTACAAAACAATTTTTTAATGATCTCTCTTGGATTAAATTAATTGTTGAGACGTGCAAACTAATAAAAACACTTAATATATGATTTAGATCGGTTTAGATTATAAATAAAAATAAAAAATAATTTGATAAAAACAATATTACTTTTAATTTCTTTGATAACAACAATATTATTTTTAATTATTTTTTTTTAAAAAATCAAATTAATCTTAGACCTAACTCAAGCCTCACCTTAAGTAAATATCCAGATCAGATTTTAAAACTATCATATAAACTATAATTGAATGGATTATGCATCAATAACCTGATTGGTGATTAGACAAGACATGTGAAAAAGACAGTAACATTTATATAGAAATGAAACAGAAATAAAAAAAGAGCAGAGAGTAGAAAGGAAGAAGAACAAAGAATGAATATGTTTATGCAGAGAAGCAGAAGACGAAATTCATGCACTGTTATATTGTTGTTTTTGCTTGACTGTTTACATTACTATTTCTCACTTTATATATGCAGTATTGGAAGATACTATACGGAGAATATGCTTTCTTTTACACTCAATATAATGCTAACAGATTCTCTTTTACTAACAAACACTACTATCAGAATGCTAACAATATTAATTGCTAATATTCTGACACTTGGCATCATTAGGACCGTTGATATCTTTACAATGTGCAGTGCATCCCAATTGAAAAGAAAAAAAAAACTTGAATATCTTCCCCGCAAGCAATGCGAGTCACAATTCCAAGACCATGATAACTCTTTCGAGGCCTCCTCCACGTATTTAAGTTCAATTACACCATTTGTCGTGTTTCATGTGTTGTGTGGTGTAAATGTGTGTGATTTTTTATTTTGCAATTTAACCATTGATTTCAAAAAAAAACATGAGTTTTTTTTTTATATATAAATAAAATGGTTTTGTTAGCTTAGTATTGTTTTGGTTATTATATTATATCCTTTTAATTTCTTTTTCTTTTTTTACAATTTTAAAAATATAATATTTTTAATATTTATAACTAAATTCTCACTTTATTATTTTTAATTGGATGATAATTTTTTATTGGTTTGGATTTTTAATTTTTTTTTTCTATTTTTATATATATAGTTTTATTTCTCAAATAATAATCTTATTATTCAAAGTAAAATTCTTAACAATTGTTATATGATTTAACATACTTAGTTGAATGGAATCCATAAAAGTTTCATAAGGCAAATTCCCATAAAAATAAGAACACGAGCAAACATGTCATTGTCATTAACCTATTTTTATTGGTTAAATGCATAGATGATTGACACATAGTCTTTTAACTAAAAGCTTAGATAAAAACATAGTTATAAAACCTAGATTCGTTTAGTGAATCAATATAGGAACTAAATATGTCCAAGTTGGGAAAAAAAAACTTGAATGACTTGGCCATAACCTAGGTTGACTTGATTCTGACCCATTCAAAATCTAGTTTTCAACCCTTTGATTTTTAAGGGAAAAAAATCATTGAAGAGAGATTGTTTTGATTTAAAAAAAAAACAGAGTCAACCCTCCAGCCTTATGATCTTTGGTCTTGTCATGAATCAATTTTTATAACTATGGATAAAAGGATACAAATTTTAATAAAAGTAGTTGTTATGGATTATAGAATCCATAAAAGAATTTGTAGAAGAATAGAATAACAAGACACATAATGTTATAGGTTTCAAAAGACAAGGTTTAGTAACAATAACAAAAGGTCTCTTAGATATTATTTTTTGTTTAATTTTTTTTATCTGAAAACATAGCATGAGAAGTAACTTAGTATAAACTAATCAACAATAACTTTAATTGTTAAATAAAAAAATACAACTCAAGGGGGGGCTATAATTGAATGGAGTGTGCGTCAACAACCGGATCAATGTTGATTAGGTAAGACATGAGCAATGCATCCCACTTGAAAAAAAAATACTTGAAAATATCTTCCCTGCAAGCAATGTGAGACAAAATCCCAAGACGTAATAACTCATTCGAGGCCGCTTTCACTTACTTCGAGTTCAGTAGCACCACTTACCGTGTTTATGTGTTGTGCGGTGTGAATGTGAGTTTTGATTATGTAATTGAACCATTGATTTCAAATAAGGTTTATCCTGATGGAGTTTATATAATTGACTTAGTTAAACAGGGTGTTAATTAGGCCAAATTGCATCCAATTCCCTATAATTATTGGTTAATGCCTCATTAAATGCTCAACAAAAACTCCATTTTTAAATAAATTTGATTTAGTCCATCTATTAATTTAAATTAACAATGATCAATTATCATGTAATGTGTGCCATGGTTTGATGCATGGACTTTTAGAAAGTAAAATCACAAAAAGCATATGTTATATAATAATTGGTCATTATTGATTTGAATTAAATCAAATAACTTGTTCGATTCAAGAACTAATAATGTTTTGATTAATAATTCAAGAAATTAAGTGATGAGGCTACACAAATTATAGGGAATATTCTGGAAGGAATTATTTCTAAAAACCCTTGTAGATCATTCACAATGTATTTTACAACCTTCACTTTCAGACAGTATTGGCCTCTTCCTTAATGAATATCCTTAAGGGTTGTAAATTTTTTCTTGAACGAATACCTGTACAAAGTCCCTAAGAGACCCCTTATGAGTGTTGTTGGGGGACCCTCTGAAGATCAAGTCAGTACAAGGTATTTTATATGATAGAAAGACATTAATAAAGGTATTAATGAGCTTTTATAAAGATAGAGAAGAAGAAGATGAAGAAGAAGATGTAGATGTAAGGGAATAAGAGAAGGAATGTGTTTATGTCTAAGAGCATAAGGTTTCAAACCTTTTTTCTATGTACTCAAGCTTCCTTTTATATTACATGTCTTGACTTGCTTCATACGATGTGTGAGGAGTCGAGATGTAATCTCGTAATGGTAGAATAATATTATTCTATTGTTGATGTCATCACATCTCATTAATATAAGAACGAGCTACATGTTCGTAATTAATGGGAAGTGATGGGTATCAAAATCACTAGCCCAGGCCTAGAGTAAGGGAGGCTTAGAGTGGGGTTACTTTTCAGCTATACGTTGAACCTAAGTGTATTTAGGTTCAATAGTACGCCGAACCCAATAGAAGTTTGGTTTAGCGTTATGCTGAACTTAAGAGGAATTGAGTTCAGCTATACGACGAACCCAGATGTATTTGGGTTCAGCTTGTACACTGAATCCAGTACGCCGAACCCAATAGAAGTTGGGTTCAGTTGTATGATAAGCCTAAGTGTATTTGGGTTCACTAGTATGCCGAACCCAATAGAAGTTGGGGTCAACATTACGCTGAACCCAAGAGGAATTGGGTTCAGCTGAATCCAGGTTTTTTTGGGTTCAGCTTGTATGTTGAACCCAAGTGTGGTTAGTTTCAGCTGTAGGCTGAACCCAAGAGGAATTGGGTGTGGACGCATTGTGGCCCAAATTAGAGTTGGGCGCGGATGCGTCATGGCCCAACTTAGAGTTGGGCACGAGTGTACTCCGACCTAATACAAGATTGGGTGTGGAGAAAACATAACTCTATTTTGGGTTATGGCTTTCGTGTGATGGTTTTTAAATGTGGGAGGGTTTTAGAAAACCATATCCTAATAGTAGCCCTCGTCTGCTCATTTTGGAAGAATAGGGAGACTTAAAGGACTTAAAGAAGTTTTAGACTAACTTTAGTTGAGTCATAATCCTAATCAGAAGGTTATTTACACTCCTCTCATTGGGCCTTTGCTAGCAGGGATAGTGTTCCCAAGGAGTCCATTGTTAAATCTCCAGGGCATGTTTTAACCGCCCCTTTAGCTCCTACTAATAAGAGTGTAGCTAGTAAGGTTTTAGTAAGTAAGCCCTCCGTCAGTGATATAGTGGTGTTCCCAATCCTTCCTCAGAGGACTGTTCTTTCAACTTCTCTTCCCCATCAGGGTGTGGAGGTTTCAGAACCTCGCCCTTTCAACGCCTTGGTGGAAACGATTTGAAGCTTCTCTGAAGTCCCCTCTTATCATGTTTTTGTCAGCATGAAGGTGTCTATGTATATGAGCAATCCTATCAGGGAGGCAGGCAGGGCTCTATTGGCTGAATTGGATAAGTAAAGTGAATCTACTCAGCAGACTCTTTCTGGATAGGGAGTTGAGATGAAGAGAGCTGAGGAAGAAAATACTCCAAGGATTCTTTTTAGGCAAAAAGATGGGGAGGTATACCCTGCTAACTTGGGAGTTGAAGCGGTTCAGGAGGAGGTTTCCAAACCAAAAGGTCTATCTCCTACTCATCAGAACTAGTTGGCTCAAGTAATGGGATGTCAAAGAAAATGAGGAAAACCTCAGGGTCTTCCCCAATCAAGGCAACAGTGGATACTCCTACGGGGTCTCATGAGGAGGTTTTTTAATCCAAACCCTTGGAAGTTGAGGATGCTGATAGGGGTTCTCCTAATGAGCAGAGAGCTCTTGAGCTTCTTGTCGAAAGAACGGAGATGAGTCTCTAGGGTAGCTTTTGTACACAGATAAGCTAAGGAGAATTATGTAATCCTTTCTAAGTATACTGGAGACCAATAAACATTGAACACACACAACTGTCCTAGAGAAATGGGTCCCAAACGCCACAGGGTATGTAACTTAATTTGGATCAGTAGGAGTTATTGTCATGGAAAGATTGGTTCCATCATCCATCTTAAAGGAGCATTGGACACTCATTAATGTTCTGGAGAAGTGGGCCCCGGATGCCACAAGGGTGTGTAACCTCGCTTGGACCTATAAGAGGTGTTGTTCTTGGAAGGCTGGTTCTAGAGTTCTTGAATTTATAGAGGCAGGTCCTTATGCTATCTAGGAGAGATATGGATCCTAGATCGCACACAGGGGATGTAGCCTGTTTGGATAGATAGGGTGAGCCTGATAAGGCCGTTCCAGCACTTTTGAATGCTACAGAGACTAATCATGTACTGTCCAGGAGAGATATGGGTCCCAGACTGCACACAGGGTATGTAGCCCATTTGGATAGATAAGATGGACCTGATAAAGCCACTCTAGTGCTCTTACTTCCAACTGAAAAGGCTAGATAAAAGGAAGGGAGGGGGCGTTGAAAGCCGCCCTGAAACGTGAAGCATTGATCCCCTACTACTGCCCTAGAAAAGTGGGTCCCAAACACCACAAGGGTATGTAACCTCGATTAGTGACAATAGAGGTTGATGCTCATTTAGGACTTCGCTACCATATTGGAGAAGTGGGTCCTAAATAACACAAAGGTGTGTAACCTCAATTGGATCGGTAGGAAGCAGTCCTAAGAGAGGAATGTAGATTAAATAAGAACATAAATAATAAAAATATGCATTGTTTATTGATCAATTCAATAATAATACAACTTAAGGTGGTCTGAATGTCATGCATGAGAAAGGTTAGAGCCTTGTTGTAAACACCAAAAAAAAAGAAGTAAAGTCGAAATGACTCCACCATTGCTGTCGATTTCTGAATCGCCAGCTACACAATTTTTGGCTACTGATTTCTGAATCGATAGCGGCAAAGTTTTTGGTTATCGATTTCTGAATTGGCAGCGCCCCAGTTTTCACTATTGATTTCTAAATCGGCAATAATTAAGTCTAATTAAAAGTTAAGGAAACAAACCAGATTGTCTTAAGGAGCTAAGAGGGAGGGGTAAAACTGGTTTTGGATAGACCAAAACAGGAACAAGAACACATCTAAACCAACCTCAAACACCCCCACCTCATTTAATAGGGAGTATAAATACAATGAGAGATAGAGAGAAAAGGTGACCCTTCCTCTTCCCAAAGTTATCTGCAGCAGCTTCATGTTCAGTTGTATGTCTCTCTTCTCTTTCTCCTTCCCAATAGAAACTTTAACCAAACCAATAGAGAGTGCCTTTTTAAACGTGTGCGTGTTTGTGTGTGTATGTGTGTGTGTGTGTGTGTGTGAGAGAGAGAGAGAGAGAGAGAGTTGAGACCATGAGTGAAGGCTGAACAGCTGCTTAGAGGAAGGGAGAAGGGGTTGTAATGGATGGGAAGAAATTGATAGAAGAAAAATAACCGAGAAAGGAAGAATAAGGGCGAGAACCAGAAAAAGGAGAGAAGGAATGCTACCAAACTGTCTAGACCTACTTAGATTTGAAATATAAGGGTCATGTAGTCTCTTTCCCCCCTTTGTTCTTGAGACCCAAAACCAAAAATGATAGAGTCCCTAAGAAAATTGATATAAAACCCCTATGCTAGCTGTGAAGGAAACCGAAATCAACTGAGAGGACAAGGAAACATAGATGAAATGAGGCCAATTTCCAGAATATCTAACAAGGAAAAAATGAATAAAATGGAAAGAACAAAACATGGTAGAGGGCTGGCCATAGTTATGGGGTTGGCCAGAATGCTTTGTGTAAGAAAATACATGTGTGTGTTCATGTTAAAATCATGTAACTCTACTGGGATTTGATGACAGATTATGTGTTGGAATTGAAAATGCTTGTGTGTGTTCATGTTAAGATCATGTAACTCTGTTGGAATTTGATGACAGATTATGCGCTGGAATTGAAAATGTATGTGTGTGTTCATGCTAAAATCATGTGACATTGCTGGAACCTAATGACAAATTACATGCTTGCAGTGAATTGGCATTCGCTGTCGAAAGTGTGTGTTCTACAGAGAATTCGTGATTCGCTGTTGAAATTTGAGTTGTCTACAGCAAATTAGCGTTTGTTGTCGAAAGTGTGTGTCCTGCAGTAAATTTGTGATTCGCTACCGAAATTGAGTTGTTTGCAGCGAATTAGTGTTCGCTGCTAAAAGTATGTGTTCTGCTTTGCTGCTGAAAGTGTATGTTCTGCAGCGAATTAGCATTCGCTGCTGAAATTGTGTTGTTTACAGCAAATTAACATTCACTGTCGAAGTTGTGTTGTCTGCAGTGAATCAACGTTCGCTGCCGAAAGTGTGTTATCAGCAGCGAATTTGTGATTCGCTGCCAAAATTGAGTTGTCTGCGGCGAATTAACATTTATTGCCAAAATTGTGTTGGCTATGGTGAATTAGCATTTGTTGCTGAAATTGTGTTGGCTGCAATAAATGAGCATTCACTGCTGAAATGGTGTTGATTGCAGTAAATCAGCATTCGCTGCCAAAAGTGTGTTGTCTGCAGCGAATTAGAATCTACTGTTGTATTATATTGAATGTAATTTTCATGAATGGTTGTATGAGTATTATGAAAGATCTACTGTTGTATTATATTGAATGTTAATTGTCACGAATGGTTGTATCAGTATTACGAGGGATCTATTGTTCTGATGTATTGAACATTAACTGTCATGAATGGTTGGATGAGTAATACGAAGGGTCTACTGTTGTGCTATATTGAATGTTAAACTGTCATGGAATGTTTGTTTGTATATTACAAATGATCCATTATCGTGTTTACCAAACGTTAAACTATTATGTTTGTACGAGTATTATGCAGGGTCTACTATTATGTTATAGTGAATGCTGTTATGAATCGTTTGAATGAGCATTTCAAAGGATATTATCATGTTATAGTGATTTTATAAACCGCCTCTGGAACGCTTGATTGGTTAATGATTAGCTTTGGCTTGGTTAATGATTAGCTTTGGCTAATGGCATCATAAATGGATGACCGAGATGAATAAATGATGAGCTTCAGCTAATGGCATCCTAAATGGATGACTGAGATGAGTGAATGATTAGCTTCGGCTAATGGCATCCTAAATGGATGACCGTGATGAGTGAATGATTAGCTTCGGCTAATGACATCCTAAGTGGATGACTGAGATGAAGAAATGATTAGCTTCGACTAATAGCATCGTAAGTGGATGATCAGGATGAGCAAATGATTAGCTTCGACTAATGACATCCTAAGTGGATGACTAAAATGAATAAACAATTGGCTTTAGCTAATGGCATCCTAAATAGATGATCGGGGTGAGCAAATGATTAGCTTCGGCTAATGGCATCCTAAGTGGATGGTCGGAATGAATAAATGATTGGCTTCGGCTAATGGCATCTTAAGAGGATAGCCGGATTTGAGAGTTTTGAGTTAGTTTGGAGAGTTGATGTGTTCATGTATACAATGTTTTGCATATACCAAGTATATCAAAGAACTACGATTGTTATGTTTTAAAAAGAGAATAACGTTAGTTCGACTAATAGTATTTGAGATGGATGACTGGGTTTGAGTATTGTAATTAGCCTCGGTAATTGATGAATTATTAATGGTTGTATTTACATAAGCATGTAGAAATGAAAGAATTATGCTCTTTTTGTTCATAAATGAAATGTAACATTAATATTGCTTTATTATGTTTTCTTAAATTGCTTATAATGCTTGAAATTACCTTGTGCTGTAACATGGACATCATACCAATATGGTGCATAAGGAGATCTGTTTCACGACTCTCGTATTTTGAAAAGAACATATATTCGCATGTTATGGGTTATATGAGTTCTGTATGAATAGATGTGTTAATCACTCAATTAGTTGTCCGACCCTTTTTGTAAAGACTAGTAATGAAAAATTGAAATAGAACACAGATGTGAATGTGCGAACATATTGATATGATGTGTACAAATATGCATATGAGGTATTCATCTTATGAGGATGTCATGTTGTGAACTTACATAAGGTCAGGATAACGAAAGTACTAATTGTGTAACTTGTTGTTCGACACTCTTGTATGAACTCATGATGTTAATGAGACTAGAACAAGAATGTGAATTTATGAGTATGTCAATATAATGTAATGTAAACCTATGAGTATAAAGATATAATATTATGAGCACGTGTATTGAGAATCCATTTTATGGGAATATTGATTTACATTATCCTACGTGGATTGTGCCTTGTTAATGAATGGAATGCAATTATAAATATGCATAATGATATGGTGAAAAACATCCAGAACCTAACGATTAAAAAAAAATCCATCGATTTTGGCCTTGAAAAAGTCAGGTCGTTACATTTGTAGATCCTACAAGTGATAAGTGTTAGCTCTGATCACCCGTGTCACTCTGAAGGACCCATCCCACTTTGGAGCTAGCTTTCCTCTACTTTCTCTTTGTCCATGGCTTTTAGCTTTTTCAGTACCAAGTCCTCTCATTTGAATGTTTTGTTTTTTACTCTAGTGTTGTGGTACTGAGTAGTCTTGTGTCTGTAAGCTTCATTCCTTATTGCAGTTGTAAATCTAGACTCTTCCAGTAAGTCCAAATTGACTCCGAGTGCTTGCTCATTGTTCTAAGGAGAGAAGTGTAATACTCTGGCGCTAGGACATCCAATTTTTACTAGGATCATGGCTTTAATTCTGTATGTAAGGAGGAAAGGGGTTTCCCCTATTGAGATCTTTGTTGTTGTCATGTATGCCTATAAGATTTGATTCAAAAGCTCTACCCATTCTGACTTAGCCTCTTTTATCTTCTTCTTCAAACTATTGAGTAAGACCTTGTTGGTAAGTTTAGCTTGCCTATTTGTTTGGGGGTGTGATATTGAAAAGAACCTGTGATCAATCTGCAATCTTTCACATTGTTCTCTCATCTTCTGGTTGTCGAATTGGGTTCCATTATCGGTGATCAACATCTTGGGTATCTAAAATCAGCAAATTATGTTCTTCCATAAGAAAGAGATCACCTTGTTAGTTGTGATATTTGTTAGTACTTTAGCTTCCATCCACTTAGTGAAGTAATCCACAACCACTTGAACAAACTGTATTTTCCCTGTTGCTTTGGGGAAGGGTCCTAGAATATCCACTCCCCACTAGTAGAAGGGCCAAAGAGAAGTGATCATTTTCATCTTAGCTGAGGGTTGCTTTGACACTGGCAAATCTTTGACGCTCATCACACTTCTTTACTAAGTCTTTGGATTCTTGGAGTATGGAAGGCCAATAAAAAGCCTACACTTATGGTCTGAGTAGCCAAAGCTTTAAATCCTGTGTGTAATCTGCAGACTCCCTCATACATCTCCCTCAAAACATAAGTGCTTTCTTCTGAAGACAAGCACTTGAGGAGTGATGGTGATGTAGATCTTCGATATAAGACCCTATCAATCAAGCAGTAACCTAAGGCTATCATGGTCAGCTGAATGGCTTCCATTTTGTCTTAATGCAAGCTCCATATGAGTAAATATTCCTTGATTAGCGCTCTCAAATCCTCAGCTCCTATAACCAGGAGTACTATGACATCTCTCTTTCCCACCCTTAGCTAATCCAAGACCTCAATCCAGACATCAATGAGGAGGTCGGTTAGGTTAGGAGTGGTTAACTTAGATAGGAAATCTACTTATGCATTGTCTTCCTAGGGCACCATGGTGATGCTGATCACTCCATCCTTCCAACTCAACATGGCTTTGGCCTTCTCAAAATATTTGACTATGGTTGGATCCTTGGCTTCATATGTCCTCTGGCACTACACTGACAACCCGGTTGCTACCCCTAGATACAAGAATAGAGTCTCTCCCTCGTTGGGCTGAAAAAAGATGATGGGAGAGGAGAGGTAGATCTTCAGCTCTTCAAAGGATTTTTGACACTCATGTGTCCACTGGAAGTTGGGGGTGTTCTTCAAAATTTTGAAAAACAGCAAGCTTCGTTCCCCCAATCTGGCTATGAATCTGTTCAAAGCTGATATTCTTCCTATGAGGTGTGGCACATCTTTCACTATCATAGGAGGAGTCATGCTCAACATCGCTTGAATGTTTTCTAGGTTAGGCTCAATCCCTTTATTACTGACTAAAAAACCCAAGAACTTCCTGCCCCAGATGGCAAACACACATTTGAAGGGATTTAGCTTCATATTGTGGCTTTCTAGTACTTCGAAGAATTCTTTAAGGTCTCATATATGTTGTTCAAAAGTCATACTTTTCACCAACATGTCATCCACATAACCTTCCATAAACCTACCCAACTGATGTTTGAACACTTTATCCACCATCTTCTGATATGTTGCCCCTGTATTCTTCATACTGAAAGGCATAGCCCTATAGTAGTAGGTTCCTTTTTCAGTTATGAAGGACATTTTCTCTTCATTAGCTAGATGCATAGGGATTTAATGATATCTAGAGTATACATTTAATGAACTGAGAAACTCATACCCCGCTGTTGAATCCACCAGTTTATCTATCTTAGGGAAGGGGTAGCTATCATTCGGGTAGGCCTTGTTCAAGTATGTGAAATCCACACACATTTGTCATTTGTTGTTGGCCTTCTTTACTATCACAACATTGACGAGCCATTCGGGGTATGTCACCTCTCGTATAAATCCTATTGATATGAGTTTATCCACCTCCTCAGATATGGCCTTCTACCTGTCCCCCCTTACACTTCTCTTTTTCTATCATACTGGAAGGAAGCTAGAGTCTATACTCAATCGATATGAAGCTAACTCAAGGCTGATCCCTAACATGTCCTCTAGATGGAAAGCAAAATTGCTTCTCTGTGACACTAGTAGCTCTGTAATAGCATGCTTTTATTGACCATCCAAGGTGCAACCCATTCTTGTGACCTCTTTCTCTGTAGGGCCCAAACAAACTTCAACTAGTTCTTCAGCCACCTTTGTTCTGACCTCTGGCTTCTCATTATAGATTTCTGGGTAATTAACCAGTAGGGCCTTCTTTCCCTTTAGGCATGTGTTCACATACTCTCTTGAGGCTTCTTGGTTCCCCTTCACTATAACTACCACTTTAATAGTTAGGAACGTCATGGTTAGATACTTGGTACTGACCACTGCACTGATCTGGTGGGGCAATGGCCTCCTAATGATGGCATTGCATGGGAGATGGGTATCAATGACCATGAAGGTTTGTTAGAGAGTCACACAATGAGGTGTAGTCCCTATAGTGATAGTCAATCACCTTGCCCCCTTCATGGGCACTGTCGATCCTTCTATCCCGATGAGGGGTGTTAGCACTAGAGTCATTATGGAGGCGTTCATGCCCATCTTGGTCATGGCCTCTGCTGATAGGATGTTTACTAAGTTAATGTCATCCATTAGGATCTTATGGACCCTATGACCCTCCATTACTATGGAGATCACCAAGGCATCCTCATATGGATGTTTAACCCCTTATCCATCAGTAGGGGTGAAGGTGATAGGTTCATGCCAAGAACTGTATTGGCCCATTGTAACTAGAACTTGGTCTCTCAGCCTCATTCTCTTATTATTGTTACCACTTACACTGGTTGATGAGCCTCTTAATATGACAAAGACCTCTATAAGTGCTGGTCTCTGTTGCCTTACTTCACCTCCCTCCCCTTCTAGAAGTGGATCCTTTTTCAGGAATTGTTGAGGTATTCTTATGTTATAAGTCTTTT
>Ga0325405_1002490_pt1 | contig 18955 bp, 9 predicted proteins | sample PopdelMetagenome_21_FD_205663 | JGI IMG/M metagenome (GOLD analysis project Ga0325405, IMG submission 205663) | Populus deltoides microbial communities from Bellville, Georgia, United States - Xylem-Control-R2 | ecosystem: Host-associated > Plants > Phyllosphere > Stem > Wood/Secondary xylem...
TTATGTTAACAACAAATCAAGTTCCTTTCATAGCTCAGGTGTCGGTTATACCATACAGTATGGGCTATGAAAGTGCCAAGTATTTGTTGTACCAAGTGTTATACAATATAAATCTAGATTAACCATTAAACAAGCAAAGTATTAAAAGTGAACAAGATAACAAATATAAAGCATGTTAATATCCAACATTAAGGTCCATGTTAAGTTTATATTATACTTATTCTTACACCATTAGTGTACCCTTTTCACCTTGACATAATTAACTTAGCAACACATAATGAAAGAAAGAAACATAAATAAACAAGGAAAGGAAATGAAAAGCATAAGCAAGAAATTAATATAAGCAAAACTTAAGCATTACAAAATATAAAGAGAGAGCAAGAGTATGATCTTGATCTGAACACCAAGATGCCTAAATACATGGCAAATGCCTCCTTTTATAGGCCAAAATTTAGAACTATTGATTTGTTGACTAATTGATGAGTGGGTGGCCACATCTTGACTTGGTGACAATTCTTATCTTCTTGTCTGCCACAAACGTCATTGATGACGTCATAATTTGAACAAACTTCAATCATGAAAGTTCTAGAGAATTGTCTCATCTATCCAGGGTAAAAATTTGAGATCATTTGAACTTCTAGAACTCGAGATATGGGCTGAACACTAAACAGTGTCTGGGCTGCAGGACAGATTCGGACTTCTTTGTTGTTGCTGCAATTTGGACTTGAAAACGGCCTTTTTAAATCTTGGGCTCCACATGAAAGTTGTAGGCCTATGTCTTATCTTTCCATCCATATAAAATGGACCTAAATCCAAGATCTGCAGCTCCAGATATCACCCGATTACCGAACAGTGTTCAAGTTTGGACTACACCAATCATCTCTTTTCTAAGTTTGGCCATCTCTTTGTCCTTTCAATTTAAGTACTTCAACTCATCAATCAATTCTTTCATTTATGTGATAGGCCTGCATTTAAGATGAACATTTACCATAAATTAGATACGTTATTATAAAACATGCTTTAGTTAAGGAGTTATTGATACTTCAAGTGCAAAATGATGATATAAAACCTTGATAAAAATGCACTTTTAAGTACTAATCACGAAGTAACATTCACTACTGAAATTGAGGCACTAGCAGCGAAACAATTTTCGCTGCCGAATTGGGCAACCTGCAACGAACCAGTTTTCAATGCCAAATTGCACAGCTTGCAGTGAACGAGTTTTCACTGTCGCTTTCTACAATAGGCCTCCTAAGCAGAAATGACTTAAATGCTAGTAACAATTTCATGGTATGATGGTGTAAAATGTGGAACACTTGAATGTGAACATATGAACTCTTGAAATAAGTATGGTGACGAATGTGATTCAAAGATACAAATGTACTAATTTGTGACCATTCATGTCTTTGGTAGTGCGGTCGGGATCAGACCATCGTCAAGACAAGACCAACCTACAGGTGGAGCAGGTAGGTGACTTTCACCTTTCTTTTCCATAACATTGAATAATGAAAATACTTTATCATGAAAGTTATCGTATTGTGTTAGTACATATATCAGATTGTCAAATGCTTAAATGTTGACAAATGGTTGATTAGCTTCGGCTAATGTTTTGTACTGCAGCAAGGATGTCACACCAACGAGGTGCCTAGGAAACCCAATACACGGGAACCTACTTTTTCAAGGAATCATGTAGTTGCATTCTAAATCAAATGTGAACTTCTAATCATGCAAACATAATATTATGCGTTTATGTAAGATTCACTTTTAAATGAAATGTTGATTGTTGATGTATGGATTGTATCTTGATGATGTGAGGGAACAGATTTACCGATTACCGACACGATGTGTGTCAAATACAAAAAACAAATTATCGTTGTTTTGGGCTTGAAAAGTCGGATTGTTGCTACATCCTTGTATTATTAGAAAAAACAAGCCTAACAAGGTTGGTATGGGACTGGACACATCAGCCCATTGTTCCACATGAATTGGGCGTTTCTTGGATCTTAATTAGATTAATTAGAGGTTTTCCTTCATACTTCTTAGATGTCACAAGCTCCTCTACGTCCATCTTGCTCCATATATTCTGAACAAACTCATTCAATGCTTCTTTAAGCTTCTTTGCCCTAGCTCTTGTAATTGGTCCAATTAGCACCTCCAATTAAGGCTTGGATCCTAGCTGAAAACAAAAGATTAATTAAGCCCAAACAAGCCTTGGGTTGTAGCTAACAAAAAAAAAGCCCATAAATCTAAGTCTGTTCTGTCTTGAGAAGAAAAGAAGAAAATAAAACATTGTAGGTCTGATATAAGACTTATTTATAGCCTATAATGCTACCCAATAATTCTAGGAATTAAAAGAGAAGTTGCTGCCCTTTTGGTTTCTAAGTGAGAATAAGATTTTGATCTCATTCTTGTATTTATCCTTCTTTTAGAAGGAAAACGATGTTGTCTTTAATACTCCCTTTTGCTCCCACAAGTGTTTCAATGGATTCATTTGTTTCCTTTGCTGTGTTTTCCCCTCACTTGACAAGAAAAATAAAATAAAAATAATAAATCTTAATAGTTAAAGGAAATAATTAATGTTCATACACATAATAGGAAATCCAAAACTAGTTAGGAATCCACAAAAAACATGAAAACATTACAGAACAAGGATACCCGAAACTGATACAAAATTGTCAGACTTATTGTCGAAACTTCATGGCCCAAATAAAGGTGGATTGGGTCCCTCTTGCACATGGATTATATGTATTAATACCTCCTCTTGATGCTCCAAAGGATCCCAAAGTTCAGCCTTGGACGAGACATGCACAACCATTCCATTCAATGCCTTCACTTTAGAACTTATGATGGGCCCATTTGGAACGTGTAATGGGTCCTTAGTGTTCGTGGGCACCACATCACACACTAACTCTAACATCCCCCTTTCCGAAATAAACACAACAATCTCATGTCAACCGAAAAACAGAGTAATTGAATTTTTTTATATATATATTCATGGTGTTCGTATTAAAGTCTACCGAAATTTCAACGGAGTCTCCCCTATACCGGAAGGTCCCAAGTTATCGATATTTAACCTGTTTACACTTATAATAACCCGCATCTCCTAACTCAATCCTGACCCAATCATCTTAGGTCTCAATCCCACAAACATCATCATACATATCAACCACAATATTTATGATAGACATTATATAACAAATATTATTATGGATGGAAAAAAATAAAAATAAAAATACACATACATAAAACATGGTTATATGAACTATAGAGTTAAGTTCATTTAAATCAAGTTTGAACGTTAATTATACAAATTAAGTTATATAAACATTTCCATGTTTACAAAATACAAGGGTATACTCTCTAGAACCTAGATTACAGGAAGTGAACAGAAGCGCTAAAACAAAATATATATTTTTAAAATATGAATATCACAATAAATATAACAACACAAATATCTAACAATTTAAAAAGGGCAACATGCATTCATATTTTGTTCACTTCTCCCTTCTGGTTTTCATTAGAATCTCTTTCTTGTTCAACTACTAAAAACCGTTTCCCCTCCCATTATCAACCTCCATTTCCAGATTTTATAAGACATGATTATTTCTGCTTAACACATTACCGATACCAATTTTACTAGTATCATCATCATCACCCCATATGAGTCGATGCAAAGTGATCCCCTTACCCAGGATCCTAAGATACACTAAATGTATGATAGCCAATACATGGTAATCCCCTTACCCGGGATCCTAACATACACTAAATGTGTATGCTAGTCCAAACATGGCGATCCCCTTATCCGGGATCATAATATACACTAAATATATATGTTAGTTCACGCCCCAAATCACACTTCTCATATTTCCTTTGTTAGTGATAATTTCGTCACTTGACAATTCACACAACAACCTTTCACCTTGAATGCACATACATTCAGAATACTATCCAAAATATCAACATCATTACGCAAACTTTCCTCCTTTCATCTAATATCCAACATTTGGTAATTCACATTTCATATTTCACATTAGTAACATATTAAATCATGGAATTTAACTAGAAAGTACAAGTGTGATTCACCTACCTGCAATAGAAGCTCTACTCGTGCTCCCCTGCTGCTGCTGTTGCACCACTCCTGTGATCCCTCCTCCAAATCACAGGTTTATCTCATAAATTTTCCTCACTCAAAGATATGTTTTATAATAACCATATCAACAGCCAATAAGTCTTTCTTTTAGTCATTTCTTAATATTTTACATTTTGTTTTCTCATTACACCTATTAATATTGTCATTCTTTGTCCAACCATATTTATAATTCCTTTCTTTATATTTGAATTGTTACTGTTTAGACATTGGACTGTTACTATCCAATCGTTATTGTCTTGACATTGAACTGTTACTATCCAACCTCTCCTCAGATTTTTAACTATATCTAGAGTTATAGAACTCCGTTTCAAGCGAGATTGGTCTCGTTGGAAAGCTAAGACACGAGGCTACAAGTTCTTTGAGGAAGGAGAACCCGGTTCTTCCTCTAAGATAGTCAAAATTGCTTATCAACAAACCAGACCTACTGCCCTATAACCTGATCCTAATTCCTTCATCCTCCTACCCGAAATCTCTCTGAAAGTCAAGAGACGAAACTGTCCAGATTCATCAACCTTTCCATTTACACACAACACAACACATGAAGTTATTTAATTTTAGCAACTAATAATTTTTCCTCAATTCAAGTCTAAGAACCCTAATCTATAATTCAACATCCAGGCATTAATTTATAATCGACTTTGAAATGACTTATAAGACCATATCTAGAACACCTTACCCGGTAAGAATCAAGGTTTCGATCTTCAACTCCCTCATTTTCTTTCTAATGACAGCCGACCCTCCCCTCTTCTCTTCTTGTTCAAAGTTTTTGTTAATCCCTTGCCCATAAGTGTTTATTCTACCTATAACCCTTAATCTTGGATGGGTTCTTGAAATTTTGATGTTTGTCTTTTGATTTGCAAAAATGGATACAAAAAACTCCTTTTCTTTCCTTACTGTTGCTGCAGATTTTTTGTGAGAAGATGAGTATTTATGCTCTATAATTATTTTTATTTGCATTTATGCCCTATTTTCTTTAAGTGTATTATTTTTCCCCCATGTCTTTTCTTCTTATAATTAAGTTATACCTCTTTTCTTTTCTTATAATTTCACCCTACAACTTTTAGTTTAGTTTATTTTTTTAATTTAATCCAGCCATGATTTCTTTCTCGAGGTTTACACTAACCAAATATGCATTTCCACACGGAGTTTTCACTTTGAGTTAAAAAAATTACACCTCAAATAATTTTGTTGCAACCCATCCTCCAAACTAAAACTGTGGTATTGATGATCATCAACCTTATTCCATCTTAAAAACTAAATTCTTAGTGGCTTCATGCACTTGGGCTTGCCACATAACGGTGCAGATGCCAACACTTTACATATTATCATAATTCATAAAAATTAGTGGCACATTGAAAATTATTCATTTAGGATTCAAAAACGACCCTCAAGGTCTACTAGAATTGGTCAGAAGCTACTAAAAGTGACTTGGTTATTGGTGATGCATGGGAATCATGTGTTAGAAGTGTTAGGCCTATGAAGGTGTTTTGTTGACAAGCACGTATGTCTCCTATACGCTTAAAGCCTAGCAAAAGAAGGAACAAAAACATGATGATTTTTATAGGTTGTTTGATTCATTTATTAGATTAAAGATTGTTGTTGTGTTGTCGGAGACAATTTTGGAAGATGAACAATGTTGTTGATTGAAGATTAGAGAAAGCTATGTGTTGGCTATTATGTTGTCATGGTTACCATGTTGATGGTTGGTTTCATGGTAGATTAGTGGTTGGTTAGAGGAGATGTTGTTGTGGTTGTGATTTGGTGAAAGCGTTGTTTAGTATAGCAATCATGGGGTATTGTAGTGTGGTTTTTTCATAAAGTTTGGGGTGTTATTTTAGTTTGAGTGATGGCGGAAAGATGAGGTAGTGGTTGATGATTTATGGGTTGTTTAGATAGAGATGGTGGACCACAAGTTACATTGGAGTGGTTATTGTTGCATCACATAATTCTGACAAGAAAACATGAAACAAAAGGCTATCAACTATGGTTTCTTTATTAAGGATTGATTTTTTCAAATGGGAGTTTTTTATATCTTTTTTCTCTATAGGGCATTTCTATACATGTTTTTTTTTTCAAATTTATAATGCTGGGCTTCCATCAAAACTATAAAAATTGAAAGCATTTATATTTTTTCCTTTCTAGAATGAAGATCTCTAATTGGAAAAATTTGTGGTTAGATTTTTTATTCTCTTGAATGTGTAGAATCTCTTCCAATAGTTTTTCCAGCTTTACTTGGATCTTTAATTTATGAAAGGTAATCTTATTTAGTAATTTTTTTTGTTTATATGGTCTTCCATTATATTACTTGATCTTTCATTATCTTACTTCCCTCTTCCTTGCTCATCATTTCACTCCCTGGTTTTTTCTTTTTTTATTCCTTTTCTATTATTATATTATCTTATATTTATATTTTATTTTTAATTATAAGAATTTATATGAAATTAATAAATTTAAAAAAAAAACCATGAAATGAATGTAAATTGGCTAAATTGCCTTGAAAAGACAATTTTTTAAAAATAAAAAATCATTTTTAAAAAAGTACATTGGATAATTGGAGTAAAAAGCGGGTTATGAAAACTGCCATCTCTTTACAATATTTACAGTACAAAGACTTTAGAAATTCATTTTTCTTTGACTTCTGTATAGTAAGTTTTAAAAGAAAAGAAAGAAAACTTAAGGATTTTTGTTTGAAATAAAAAAAAAACCATGTGAAAGAAATTTACCATTGTTTTGTGGGTTTAAATGTCATTGCTTGAAAGAAAATTGCTATTTGATATAAAAAAAAATTACTATGATTGAAGGGATTCATTTAAAAGAAAATGCTATTTGAAAGAAAATTATTATCAGATTGATAGGATTTACTTGAAATATAAATTCTTTTCGAAAGAAAATTGTCATCTAACTGAAAGGCCTCACTTAAAAGGAAAAGGCTATTTGAAAGGAAATTGTCATCAGATTGGTAGGCTTTACTAGAAATATTTGAAATAAAATTGACATCGTATTAATGGGCTTAACTTTAAATAAAAATGTTATTTGAAGAAAATTTATTATCGGATTGAAATAAAAATTCTATATGGAAGAAAATTTTCTATTTAAAAGTTCCATTATTGTTAATGGGCTTAAAATAAAAATGATAGGCTTCAAAATGATCCAATTGAGAGGTGACCAACCTTAATTAGTTAAAGCAACATAAGTTGGGAATTTCAAGAATTTATAAAAGAAGACATGAGATGACTTTAATTTTTCCTCTATATGATATCTCCGAAGTTGAGGGATAAACAAAATTCACACATTTTGAAAGCCTATCTTTCTCTCTCTCTCTGTTTTTTTTTAATGTAATTTGTATCTTTGAAGATATTTAGTTTTAGAAGTGTCAAAAACCAGCCATTAACTTGCTTTAATTGTTTAAATGACTCAAATACCTCCTTCAATGCTCACTACAAGTTTGTCTTCCTATGTTTTCAACTTTCAATCACTAAGTAAGCATGGCTCATCTATCATTTTAGCTCAACATACATCAACTTTGCTTGTCATGGCAGAGTAATTATTCATCCTCACTTTGCAATATCACCATGAAGAATTTGTCACCTTAGTTTTCTATGGATCTCATCAAATTATCGTTTATGTAAAACTCCAAGTTTTTTTTATAAACAAAGTAATACGATATAAATAATCTTTCCTTTGAAGTGTCTAAAAAAAAGAGAAAGAACAAAATTCTTAAGGAAAAAGAGATGAGGGCCGAATTTGAGAGATGAAAATTAGAATAAGGAGCAAAATGAATTTAAAGAAAGTTAGGGATTTAAAAAAAAAGTAACGACCTCTCTTGAAAAACAGAGGAATCGTCACTTTAAGTTAAAAGAAAAAGGGAAGGGAAGGGAAAACTTTTAGGTAGCTTCTTAATCTTGAGAGAGAGAGAGCACATCAAAAAGGAAAATAAGAGAACACAAAGAGAGATTAGCAATAAACAAACATTGGTTAAGCAAGAATTCAAGGGAAACAAAAGAGAATTCAAGAAAATTAAAGGAAAACAAGAAAAAATAGAGAATAAGGAAAATCAATCAACATTTAAGAAAGTGATTTTTTTACACAAAATTCATTCGTAAGGTGTCTTGACATCTTTATGCACTTAGTTTTCTTAATCTTGAAGAGAAAGGCAAAAGCCCTAATTTATTCTATAAAAAAAATAGGGTTCATGTGAATTGGGAAAAAATATTGATTTAGTGAAGATTTCATGAAATGATGTTGTAATAAAAAGTAATTAGAAGAAGAACAAGAGATTGAAGAGAAATCTAAAGGTAGAAACCCTAATTAGGTTCGGCTAATTAGGGGGAATATTTGTGTAATCCTTGTTTTAAAGTATGCATGGTTATGGTGGTATAAACTTCAAAAGGTGATAAAATTGTGTTATGTCTGAAAACTAGAAGGAAAGATGAGTTTCTTGAATTCTTGAATGTTAGAATTTGTTGTAATTGAGTGTGTTTCCTTAAAGAATTCATCTTTTGGTGTGTCATGTATATAACTTGTATGGTGTATGATTTGATCTTGAAAGGAAAAACTCAATTTTGCAAGGTTAAAGGTTTTGACTAGAGAAAGAGAGAAGAAGGGAAATTTTCTAAAGGCAAAAATGGATTAGCCTTTTTGAGAAACTATTAGACCAATTAAAGAAACATTTAGATCGTTTTTTAAAATAGTTAGACTGTTTTGACTATTGTTTGATGGTAGCTTGATTTTGTGTTTTCGGTCTTTTTATGGTTTTCTTTTATTCTTTTGGGTTGTTTAAGGAATATGTGTGATTATTATTATGCATGAAATAAGCTTACATGATAATGTTGCTTATATTAGAATGTTAAGAGTTGGAATCTTTAAGTTTAATGTGTGATATACATATATTCCTGAGTAACAAGTACTCAAGTTGTTAAAATAATATTGAGAAATACATTCTTATTATTTAAAGAGTGATTTTAATGTATGATTTTATGTGATCCAAGAGAGGCATCGGCTACGGAACCTAAGATAAGCAGAACAGGACCAGTGAGAGGAATAGATAGGGGCTTGTCACCTCATTCTCTTAATTTACAATAATTTATATAAGTTTTTATTTCATTATTAAGAATTATGATTTGTATCTGTTGTGGAATGATAAAGATGCATGATGTCTTGATATTAAGATTAGTTTTAGAGTTGTGTGCATGAAGCCAACCATATCAGTGAGGCTTAGATTAAAAAGTTGTTATTTATCAAGGTATAAGACATTTGAGTTGTGGTATGAAAAGCCAACCCCATAAGTAAGTAGGTAGGCTTGAGAACCTTGAATTAAAGAAAACAAGTACACATGATTTAAGTGTATGACAGTCAGCCACATGAGTGGGGCTCTAAGGTGAATGCAATCTTAGGGTTGGGAATCAGTTACAAGAATAGGGATCCAAATTTATTAACATCAAGTCGGCCATGAGAAAATAGGGACTTGATCATTAAGTTAATGACCACAAGTGTGGGGTAGTGGTTAATTTATAGTTAGCTGCATGAGTAGAGACTAGAAGGTCAAGACATACATCTTCGGCATGGAAGCTAAGTAAAACAAAGGATTGGTTGTTGTTGATATTAATGAACCTCTCAAAGAGATTTATGAAGGGTTGGAAATGATGACCTTTATTTTTATGTTTACCCTTTTGGGTATCATCGTGTGGAAACCATCATTTTTAATCCAATGATATATGAAAAAGTTAGCCTAGAGATTTGAGGCTTATGTTGAAGTAAAATGTTATAATTAATGTAGTACTTTCACTAATTGTTGGTAAAGAAGATGATTATGATAATGGATATAAAAATGAAATTTATTGAAATTGTAAAAGTAAATTTAATATATGCATGATTTGTTAATGTAATGATGTGATGATATAATTTTTATTCTAAAATATTAGTATACTTACTTTTTCTAGGTTTTTCATGTGCTTCTCAAACTAACATGATAAACTATTTAGTTGTAGGATTTTATCAATTTTTATTTAGCTATAGGATTTCCACATTTTATGATATTCATGTTAGAACTCTTGAGAGAATGTGTAATAAACATAACTGCTAAATCTTTAAGGATTATTATTTTATTATGTTAAAGCTATAATAATGATGATGGATTCATTCTTTTCATTATTAATATGAGATTGTGATTTTACTATTTTAAGTTCTTCAATTGTAGAATTGTATTATGTGACTGTTAGATTTGGAAATATTTGTGGATGGTTATGGATAATGTTATCGGGTGGGTATGAATATACCCGAGGTTATGATAACAAAAAAAATCCATTATTCTTTTGTATTTTATTATTGGTTATCTTATGAGGGCATACAGAAATTATATGGCGTCGGGGGAGGGGAGGCGCTGCAGTTTATCTATTATCATCGCACTTGGTATATTTGAAATGAATTGCCCACCCTTACTTGATCAATCTATAGGTTCATCTTTCATAATGGTTTTTATAAAACATATGCGTCGTCATCATTCTTGCAAAGGACTTTGCAATTTTGGTTAAGACAACATTTTTTATGAAATCATGTTTCTTGTTTTAGGACCAAGCCGTGAGTTTTAATGATCATGTTCATGTAAGTGCAATTATTGAAAATAAAATCTTTGAGATGTAAATGTTAAAGTATTTTCACCAAATTGACATTTAGATTTCTTTGGTTAAAAGTCCAAAACATGTCATTCAAGTGTCATGTAATTTTTGGATTTCTTTTTCTTAGTGTATGATGAATAGGTATTGGTTAGATTGTGAAAAAGAACATTTAACCCAAAATTTTTGCTTTGAATGACACAAATTGATTCTCTAACAAATAAACACTACTTTATGAAGGAAATATTGGATTTCAAAATGAGAGTTTTAGATTACTTAAAAGGTAAGGCTGATGCGAACCTCGTGATCACACACAACCCGCAATCAAGATTGAGATTTGATCCTATAAAGCCAAAATAGGTCTGATAGGAGTGTAACATAATGGAAATCTGTCCCAAGGCACTAACACTATTGGAATGAGTAGAATGATACCATGAAGCCAGTTAATCTTTGATAAGTCAAATTCAGTTCGTTCAAGAACTGAAAAATACAAGAATCACTCTCACACGTTAAAACTAAAAAATTCAGAAGTAATAATCATCAAAGGCCGCCAAAATTTAGGTTATATGTTTAAATAGTTCTTAAAAGTAACCCTAATGGATCCACCTTTGTGGGCTGAACTAATTCACATACAAAACTGACCCAAAAATTTTCTCCATGCAAAAGGCACACTTTTTAAGATTAGCATACAGTTTCTCACTACACAACACACTAAATACATTATGCAAATGATCAAGATGCTTAGTTAAGTTCTTGCTAGAGATCAGAATGTCATCAAAATACACAACCACAAACTTGCTTATGAATGCACGCAACACATGATTCATTAAACACATAAACATATTAAGTGGATTTGTAAGTCCAAACAGCATAACTAACCATTCATACAAACCATGCTTTATCTTAAATGTTGTTTTCCGCTCATCACCTTCTTTCATCCTAATTTGATGGTACCCACTTTTCAAGTCAATTTTAGAGAAAATACAGGATCCATGTAACTCATCTAACATGTCATTAAGCCTAGGAATGGGGTGTCTATACTTTACTGTTATGTTGTTAACGACCCACCTATCAACACACATCCTCCACGTTCCATCCTTCCTAGGCAAAAGTAGCATGGGCACATCACACGGCCTCATACTCTCACGAATGTACCCCTTTTCCATCAGCTCATCAACTTGCATTTGAAGCTCCTTCGTCTCCTCTTGATCACATGGTCACTCAACCCACAATCAAGATTGAGATCTAATCCTGGAAAGCCAAAATAGGTTTGATAGGAGTGTGACACAATGAAAACCTGCCCCAAGGCACCAACACTATTAGAATGAGTAGAATGATGCCACGAAGCCAGTTAATCTTCGAGAAGTCAGATTCAGTTCGTTCAAGAACTGAAGAATGCAAAAATCACTCTCACACGTTAAAACTAAAAAATTCAGAAGTAATAATCATCAAAGGTTGTCGAAATTTTGGTTACATGAGTTTAAATAGTTCTTGAAAAATTAACCCTAATGAACCCTTTATGTGGACTTATATGAGGTCCACTCAAAACTGACCCAAAACCCTAAACTGAAAAGCCCATAACATAATTCAAACAAGCCTTGAATCCTAACTGAAAACAAAGTATTAAATAAACCCAAGCAAGCCTTGGGCTGTAGCTAACAAAATAAAATAAAGCCCCTAATATTAAATCCATGTTCTGCCATAAAAAGAAGAGAATGAAGTAGAATATTACAGAACTGATTCAAGGCTTATTTATAGCCTTCCATGCAGCCCCTTAATCCTAAAAACGAAAGGAAAAGGTAGACCCATGTTGTTTCCAGAACTGATTCAAGGCTTATTCATAACCTTGCATGCAACCCCTTATTGAATATCTCTTGATTTCAAAAAAATAATGAGACCAAGAAAAACCTATGCATTATTAAAAGGAGTAGTATAATCCTAAAACACATGAAAAATAAGGTTTCAATGATCTTATCCATAAAGTTAGGTAACAAAAATGAGTTGATAATGCTATACTTATTAGCTTCCTCTGCCAAGCATTCATGTACCAGTAACACTCATCCTAGCTGATCCTTTACTATATCAATCATGTATTAATATAGAAGGACCATTATGACTAGACTATAATCCAAACATAGCTAGTTTTTCCTATTGAAGGGATTTAAAAAGTCATCATACCAATTTTCTTCAATTATTCAACCTTTTTCATCCTTACAATGTTTAAGAATTAACAAAGTCTTGACATCATGGTGGAATTCATCACAATTATCAATATCATGTCCCCAATTATGATGAAACTCATAAAAAATCTCCAGCATGATATTGGTTGAACTTAACATAACCTACTGATGCGAACCTTTTGAACACGCGGTCAAGCAACCCACACACAAAGATACCAATTCCTGGAAAGCCAAGTAAATCAATTTTTAATAGGAGTGTGACACAAAGATAACTTGTACCTAGGCACCAATACTATTAGAAACGGAAACCCCCACCCAACGAATATTGATTCGTGAACGAGAAGTATAAGGATGACGCCACAAAGTCAGTTGTTCTTTAATAAATCATTTTTCAGTTCTTTAGAGAACCATAGAAGGGAGATTATCTCACTAACACACACACACACACACACACACAAAGTGTGGCAAACAAGAAGTTTTATTAATCTGAATTGTCTAACTTACATGTCTGGTTATGCCTTTATTTATACTAACTCTAGACTTAAATAAACCCTAATGGACCCCCCTTAGGTGGACTTATATGAAGCCCACTTACAATTAATCCAAATAAATAATAATAACCTAAAGACTAAGAAGAAAATAATAAAAATAAAAAATTATTATCCTAAATATGCTAGAATCAGATTTGTCATCATTAAGAAGTCCCAAATAGACCAGAAAATCTGATATAAAGGTAGAATTAATTTTGAAGTCTTCTTACCTTGTTGTAGCTAGGATGAATAAGGAATCTTTTTTTTTTAAGAAGGATTATGAAACATTTATGAATCCTTATAATACTTGAAAACTATGTTGCAGCCTATTATAGATCTTTGTAGAACTAGGAGATTCCCAAAACAAGCTGCCACATCTTTATAGGAAAAGGATCTTTGCCAAATAGGAAGTCCATAAATCAAAAGGAAGTAAATAACAAAATTTATACAGCCTGTTCTGACTTATATCACATGTTCTTCCTGAACTCCAATTCATTTGAAACTTTACCCTACATCTGAAAGTTTCTGATACGAACCTCATAATCACGTGGTCACGCAACCCACACACAAAAACATCAATTCCCGGAAAGCCACGTAAATCAGGTTTGATAGGAGTGTGACACAATGATAACTTGTACCTAGGTACCAGCACTATTGGAAATGGAAAACCCCCACCCAACGAATATTGATTCGCGAACGAGAAGTATAAGGGTGACGCCACAAAGACATTTGTTCTTCGATAAGTTGTTTTTCAGTTCTTTAGAGAACCGTGGAAGGGAGATTATCTCACCAACACACACACACAAAGTCCGGCAAAAAAGAATTATTAATCTGCATTGTCTAACCTTATATGTTTGGTTATACCCTTATTTATAGTGACCCCAAACTAAAATAAACCCTAATGGACCCCTTATGTGGACTTATATGATGCCCAGTTACAATTAAACCCAAAAAATATAAATAAACCCTAAACTAAGAAGCAAATAATAATAACAATAATAAATACGAATTTACTATCCTAAATATAATAGGATCAGAATTATTGCCCTTTAGAAGTCCCATATAGGCTAGGAGAATCAAATCTGAAGGTAGAATTAATTCTGAAATTGTCTTTCCTTTTTTTGTAGCTAGGATGAATAAGGAATCCTTCTAAGAAAAGGATTCTAGGACATTAATGAATCCTTGCCACACTTGGAAACTATGTTGCAGCCTATTAAAGATCTTTGTAGAAATAGGAGATTCCCAAAATAAGCTGCCACATCCTTTTAGGAAAATAATCCTAGCCAAATAGGGAAGTCCACAAGTCAAAAGGAAGTAAATAACAAAATTCATACAGCCTCTGTTGACCAGTGTTTCGATGCCTTCCCGAACTCCGATTGACCTGAAATTTTAAGCCAAGGTTCCCATGTCAGGAGACTCCACGTAAAAGTTCAGCTTGATACAGCGGTCGAATTGAGAATTATGACTATTTCTGTAAAATAGGATAGTTGCACATTTTACGTCAAAATCTGAATTTGACCTTTCCTGAATCGTATCAGTTCTTGGTTTTGGATTTCTTCAATCAAGTTCTAATTTCTCATCAAACTTCAATATTTATGTAATTAAGCTCCTAATTTGACCAAATTGACTCTTTAAATTTGCAATTCGACCCTTAGAATTTATTTTCTTCCAATTAAAGCCTAAATGGACTTCAAAAACTTCTATTTGAGTCCTTAAACATCTAATTTTGAATTTTTCTCCTTAAATTAAATTTTCCTCGCCAGTAGAGCCTTTATCAGCTAAAAACATGTTATCAAATTTTCTAATCTTGTGTATTTTGATTTTCTTTAACCAGTCTTTAACAATTTTCTAGATATTTTCCATATTCTTCCTACTAATATATATATATATATGTGTGTGTGTGTGTGTGTGTGTATTATTTTTCCCCTTTTTTTTGTATTTTTTATATTTATGTGGGGTCCTAAAATGGGCAACAACGGAGAAAAAACTTATGGAGCAAAGATTTATCAAGTGCAGGTGTAATAAGTTTATAAAGACAAACAAATTGTTCTCAAAACTTTAGCTCGGTTGACTGAAACTCTATCCTCACGACAATCCCCTTCAACCAGTACTTTGATTCAACTATTTCTATCGGGATATCAATTCTGTCATTTTGGCAACTTTTTCTTTCAGCTCAGTTGACCTGAAATCCCAAAACTAGCGATCCTTTTTAATCTAGAACTTTGGTTTTACATCCTAGTTAACCTAAAATTCCAATACGACGATCCTCTTTAACTTGAACCAGAATCTCTATTTTTAGCTTGGTTAACTTGAAATTCCAATCTAGTATTCCTCTTTTACTATAACTAAAATCTTCGTCTATAGTTTGGTTAACCTGAAATCTTAATCTAGCATCTCCCTTTAACCAAAAGAAACCGAAAGGATTTCATGTATTTTGATGAGGTGTTATGGCAAAAGAAAATGAGGATTTAAAAGGAGATGTGGTATCAAAGGGAGAGAAATAAAGAGATTAGTGTTCTAAAAAAAGAATCCAGGAGTCTATCCCATATTCTAGGGGAGATGAACCAAGAAGTTGATGTGTTAACGGCAGCAATCATTACCCAACAAGCTTCAGAAAGAGAGGAGAAAAATGCTGCAATGATGATGTATGAAATAGAACAGCTGCTACTTTCATCCAAAGTTGTTGGTGACAATTGTTGGTAAGAAAAGAACTCCAAAAAAAGGCAAAGGAATTGCCCATTCAACTTGTTGGTGATTCAAGGACGCATTATCTTGAAAAGAGAGGGAATGATAAGATCCAGGTAAGGTCAAATTTGCATTTTGATGTAAAGTGTGCAACTATCCAGTTTTATGGTAACAATTATAATTTTCAATTCGACTGTTGGATTGGGCTGCAATTTGATGTGGAATCTCCCGACATGTTTTCCTACCTCGGGTTCAAATTTCAAGTCAATCAAAAATCAGGAAGATACCATAATACGGGTCAACTTTCTTTTGACTTGTGAACTTCCTATTTGGTAAGGATTCTTTTTTCTACAAGGATATGGCAGCTTATTTTGGGAATCTCCTAGCTCTACAAGGATCTTTAATGGGCTGCAATATAGTTTCCAAGTGTGGCAAGGATTCATAAATATTTCAAAATCCTTTTCTTAGAAGGATTCCTTACTCATCCTAGCTATAACAAGGAAAGAAGACTTCAGAATTAATCCTACCTTCAAATCAGATTTCTAGTCTATTTGAGACTTTTTAATGGTGACAAATCTAATTCTAGCATATTTATGATAGTAATTTTTGGATTTTTTTTATTTTCTTCTTAGTATTTGGGTCAATTGTAAGTGGGCATCATATAAGTCCACCTAAGGGGGTTCCATTAGGGTTTATTTAAGTCTAGAGTTAGTATAAATAAAAGCATAACCAGACATGTAAGTTAGACAGTTCAGATTAATAAAACTTTTTGTTTGCTGCACTTTGTGTGTGTGTGTGTGTTAGTGAGATAATGTCCCTTCTATGGTTCTATAAAGAACTAAAAAAAATAACTTATCGAAGAACAATTGGCTTTATAGCGTCATCCTTATACTTCTCTTTCATGAATCAATATTCGTTGGGTGAGGGTTGTCGTTTTCAATAGTGCTGGTGCCTAGATACGAGTTATCTTTTATGTCAAACTCCTATCAAACCTGATTTACTTGGCTTTCTGGAAATTGATTTTTTTGCGTGTGGTTTGCATCATTGAAGTTTCTTAACTACTTTTGGAAAACTTTGTGGGGAAAGTTAGGAACAAGGCTTTTATTTTCATCAACTTATCATTCACAAACAAGTGTACAAACTAAGGTAGTGAATAAGCCTTTATCACAATTGTTGTGTGTTGTAATTCAAAAGAATCTGCAAAGTTAGGAAGAATGTTTGCCTTTTTGTTGAGTTTGCTTATAATAGAACGCATTTTACCACTGACTTTTCTCTTTTTGAAGTTGTTTATGGGTTTAATTCTCTTACTCCTATGAACTTGATTCCTTTGCCTATTGAAAAAATGGTAAGTTTAGATGGTGAAAAGAAAGCAAAGATGGTCTAACAAATGCATGAGAAGGTTTAGTTTCATATTGAGAAGAAAAACAAGTTATAGGCTTCCTAAGGTATTAAGGAGCGTAAACAGGTTGTTTTTCAACCAGATGATTGGGTTTGGATGTACATGCGTGAGGAACAATTTCCTAACCAAAGGAAATCAAAATTACAACCTCGTGGTGATGGTTCATTTGCATGTTTTAGAGAGGATCAATGACAACACATACAAAATTGATCTTGCAGGTGAGTATATGGTATTAGTGCTACCTTTATTGTTGCTAATCTTACTTTGTTTGACAAGGTTTTGATTCGAGGTTGAATACTTTTGAGGAGAAAGGGGATAATGTGGATCAGCTCACAAACACCAGCAAAGACCCATTACATGTTCCAAATGGGCCACTGACTCGGTCTAAGACAAAAGCATTGAAAAAGACATTGAATCCATTGATTTTGAAGGTTTCGACCAAGTCAGATTTAAAGGTTCTAATGGAGCATCAACAGGAGACCTTAATGCATCTTAATCATGTGCAAGAAGGGCTCAATCCAACCTTGGGTCATGAGGTGAGGAGAAATCACAACAAAGAAAACAAAAGAATGTGACATTCCAAGAATGACAAAAAGCTGGGATGAATGGATTCGATGGGCCACTGTCTCTTGGCATGGCAAGAGTTTTGTTAATTTTTCTCGTAAACTGAGTTTTGTGGTGGGATTTCGTTGACACTATGTTAATAAAAATGGGATTCCCTAGAATAGTCATTGATTGGATCATGGTTTGTGTTACATTATGTCAATTCCCTATCAACGTCAATGGTGAGCTTGCAGGTTACTTTCAAGGGGGAAGAGGGCTGAGACAAGGGGATCCCTATGAAATATTTGGGAGTACCTCTTCTCTCGTCCAGACTAAATGCTATTTATTGTAAGGGCCTCGTGGATCGAATCACCTCTAAAGTTTGACATTGGACTTGTAGAACACTCTCGTATGCAGGACGGGTACAACTGATTAATTCACTCTTATTTTCCATACAGGTCTTTTGGGCATCTCTCTTTCTCCTACCTGGGCAAGTAATTAAAAATATGGAGCAAATTATGAAATCCTTTCTTTGGTCAGGTTCAGATATGAGAACTACTGGGGCTAAAGTGGCTTGGGATCAAGTATGTCTCCCAAAAAAAGAGGGGGGGCTAGGAATAAAAAGGATAACAGAATGGAACAAGATTGCTTTGTTGAAACACATTTGGAACCTGTGCAATGACTCAGATGGCTCAATATGGTCTACTTGGATCAGATCCAATCTGTTGCAAGGTAGGAATTTCTAGACAATCAAGACGCCACAGAATTGCTCTTGGGCTTGGGGAAAGATTCTAAAGCTCAGATCCTTAGCATGGCCGAAGATGAAGTACATCATAGGAGATGGAATGACAACCTCT
>Ga0325405_1002491_pt1 | contig 18944 bp, 12 predicted proteins | sample PopdelMetagenome_21_FD_205663 | JGI IMG/M metagenome (GOLD analysis project Ga0325405, IMG submission 205663) | Populus deltoides microbial communities from Bellville, Georgia, United States - Xylem-Control-R2 | ecosystem: Host-associated > Plants > Phyllosphere > Stem > Wood/Secondary xylem...
AAAAAAAAAAAAAATTATCTTCGTAGTATTCCCGAAAACAATCCATTTATCATTCTTCGTAGTCAAAGCTTATTTTAGAGCCTTGCCTCTATTGTTTACCCCAAGAAAAATTAATAGATTTTGGTGGAACTTTGAAGGTGGCACTGCTATGAGGAGATTAATGGGAAAACAAAAGATTAAGGAGTTGGATGTGAAAGCAATTAAGCTTGAGGGAGCAAAAGCTTAAGGCGTTTTTGTGAAATCACTTAAACTTGAGGGATTAATTTGAATAAACCCACAAACTATTGCTTCACCTCCCTTAAACCCTAATGTCAGCGTAGCATCCCTGTAACCCTCCCGCTTCTCTTACTCTAACAGCTCCCAGGAAAGAACATAAAGTAGTTGTTTAGACCTCTTTCTGTATTTCACCATTTCTCACAAGAAAAATGGGGTACCATATCGCTTTTTCTAAACCATTTCAGTTAAAACCTAGGGTTTGTCAAATCTCACTCACACCCTACCTCCATTTCTGCACTTCAATTCCAGCTCCAGGTGAAGATCCTATCTCCCCTAACCCAGAAACAACCGCATCTCCAGACCCGAAACCTGACCCAAAAACCGAAACCCCAAATGTGGCTCAAGAGAAACAATACCAGCGAATCCCGAGAGCTAAGCAGCAGCATCGAAGCCCTGAAAAACTAGAGGATATAATTTGTAGAATGATGGCTAATCGGGACTGGACGACCCGGTTGCAGAATTCGATTCGAGCTCTAGTGCCCGAATTCGATCATTCTTTAGTTTATAATGTTTTGCACGGAGCTCGAAAGCCCGATCACGCGCTCCAATTCTTCAGGTGGGTTGAACGGGCGGGTTTAATTCAACACGACCGCGAAACCCACATGAAGATTATCCAGATTTTGGGTAGATATTCTATGCTTAATCACGCCCGTTGTATTGTTTTAGAAGATATGCCTAAGAAGGGTTTTGAATTAGATGAGGATATGTTTGTTTTGTTAATCGATAGTTATGGTAAGGCTGGGATAGTTCAAGAATCTGTTAAGATGTTTTCTAAAATGAAAGAATTGGGTGTGGAGAGGAGTGTTAAGAGTTATAATGCTTTGTTTAAGGTTATTGTGAGGAAAGGGAGGTATATGATGGCCAAAAGGTTTTTTAATAAGATGCTAGATGAAGGGATTGGGCCGAGTAGGCATACTTATAATGTGTTGATATGGGGCTTCTTTTTGTCAATGAGGTTGCGAACTGCAGTCAGGTTTTATGAAGATATGAAGGTTAGAGGGATATCTCCGGATGTGGTTACTTATAATACGATGATTAATGGATATTATAGGCATAAGAGGATGGAGGAGGCTGAGAAGTTGTTTGCTGAGATGAAGGCAAAGGATATTGCACCTACTGTGATAAGTTATACGACCATGATTAAAGGGTATTTTGCAGTGGATAGAATTAATGATGGGTTGAGGTTGCTTGAAGAGATGAAGTCGGTTGGTATTAAGCCTAATAATGTGACGTATACGACTTTGTTGCCAGATCTTTGTGATGCTGGGAAAATGACTGAGGCTAAGGATATTTTGAAGGAAATGGTGAGGAGACGCATTGCACCCAAGGATAATTCGATCTTCCTGAAGTTGTTGAACAGTCAGTGCAAGGCTGGGGATTTGAAAGCGGCTGTGGATGTGCTTGATGGAATGATTAAGTTGAGCATTCCATCAGAAGCTGGACATTATGGTGTCTTGATAGAGAATTTCTGCAAGGCTGAGGAGTACGATCAGGCAGTGAAGTTTGTGGATAAGCTCATTGAGAATGATATTATTTTAAGGCCACAGAGTACTTTGGAAATGGAGTCTGGTGCTTATAACCCAGTTATTCAGTATTTGTGCAGCCATGGACAGACTGGAAAAGCAGAAATCTTATTCCGGCAGCTGTTGAAAAGGGGTGTTGAGGATCCTCTTGCCTTTAATAATCTGATCTGTGGGCATGCAAAAGAAGGAACTCCTGATTCTGCTTTTGAAATTCTAAAGATCATGGGTAGGAAAGGAATCCCCCGAGATGCTGATGCTTACAGGTTGCTTATCGAGAGCTACTTGAGGAAAGGTGAGCCAGCTGATGCTAAAACAGCTTTGGATAGTATGATTGAAGATGGACACCTTCCAGATTCATCAGTATTCAGGTCAGTGATGGAGAGTTTGTATGAAGATGGTAGGGTTCAAACTGCAAGTCGTGTGATGAAAAGTATGGTGGAGAAGGGGGTGAAAGAGAACATGGACTTGGTTGCTAAGATTTTGGAAGCTCTTCTCATGAGAGGTCATGAAGAGGAAGCCCTTGGACGCATTGATCTCCTCATGAGTAGTCAGTGTAATGTCAATTTTGATAGTCTTCTGTCCATTCTTTCTGAGAAGGGCAAGACCATTGCTGCTCTTAAGTTGTTAGATTTTGGATTGCAGAGGGACTGTGACATAGACTTTAAAAGCTATGATAAAGTGTTGGATGCTCTCTTAGCAGCAGGGAAGACTCTCAATGCATATTCAATTTTGTGTAAAATTATGGAGAAAGGAGGAGTCACTAGTTGGAGGAGCTATGAGGATTTGATTAAGAGTCTTAACCAGGAGGGAAACACAAAGCAGGCTGATATACTCTCAAGAATGATAAAGGGAGATGATAAGTCACATGAAAACAAGAAAGGGAAGAAGAAAGCTTCTGTTGCTGCTTAATTCCATTTCTTTTTTTCTTTTCTCTTCTTCATTTAGTGGTCAGAACTTTCTTGAACGTTTTGTTGAAAATGATTAGTACTTCATTTTGAGTAGAATAAGGTTTTTAGTAGAGCAATGTAACCTGTCCGTTTGTTTATTTTGAACCAAGGGGTGTTATACCTCATTCCCTCTTACATGGATCACGTTTCATTCTTTGAACTATTGTAGGCGAGGAGGAGAGGTAGATAGTCTAGCAGTGGAGCTGCTTATGTGTTTATGTGTTGGATTTTCATCAAAGCATGTCATGTTCTTGTTATACTGTTTTCTTTCAAGCAAAAAGTGTCATCTTAATGGTTATTGTGAGCACTTGGAACAATGGCTCTTAGTTGCAACTTCTGCGTTACACAAACACTTGACACTTAGAAATAAAGTTTTGCTTTTATCTTCCATTTACCTCTTCGACAGGGTGCTTTATTCAGTTGCAAAATAATAGCGCAATGATATATTGTGAACTTTTTTATTTTGCATTGTTGTTTTTTTCCCCTTTTGATAATTAAGCTGTATGATTATGTTTGCATTATAGAACTAAAGAAAGGAATAATATGTTTGAAGTGGTACTTTATAAAGGATATGTTTTGTGTAGAATGGTTATGAATGTAGAGGTACGCTTGATCTATTCATTGTTTAGATATCAGTTATTTCTATGATGGTTTTACAAATACAAGACCATGAGCTGTATTTATGAGATTGGAGCTTTTGAGAGGGTTTTTGGAATAATCTGGAGGGATCATTATTCGACTCGTCTGTAGTAAGATCCTTATCCTCTTCATGAATTCTCGTAATGAATTCCTTTTTTTCACTTAATGGTCTACATTTAATGTATGCTCCAAATTTACCTTAATGATGTTATACTCTATTTGCTGATTTATAATGATGATAATTTTTAGTTAATTTATATGTAGCCACCCTTTACCCAGCTCTTTTCCATAAAATCGCCTCCCTATGAATTTCCCTTGTTTTAGATTTAGCGGCTGCTGCATTGTTGTTTGGTTAACAGGAACAGGGTACACCAAAATTTTGACACCGGTGTGGAAAAACAATGTGGAGTTCTCATGATGAGTAGGACGGCACTTCTTTCTGAAGCAGGATCTGGGGTTAGCCCCAGACAAATTTGATATAGATTCTGAAGTATTCTTTCTGAAGCAGGATCTAGGGTTAGCCCCAGACAAATTTGATATAGATTCTGAAGTAACCTGATTAATTGTTTTTCAAGGTATCAAATGGGGGATGCTTGTGGCGTGTGCAGTGATTAGAAAAGTTATCGGTTTCTGCTTTGCTTGCAATAATGAGGCTATGAAATGTGTAAATCTGCAGGTCAGAAGAGAGATTCATAAATACATACAATATACATCAACCTTGAGGTTTTTTATTTTGATCATGTCCTGAATACTCTTTTCCCGTCTTTTGAATGAATTGTTCTTGTTGAAACTAGATTACCCTTGAAGATTCATTGCCAAATTTTACTGGCAAAGTTTCCAAGTTGTGGAACCATAAACCAGGCTCCAACACTATAATGAAATATTCAACCAAACAACTTTAAAGTATAGTCAATCAAAGAAGTTGCACCTTGCAGCAAGAGGGCAATCAGCTGCGGCATAATTCCACATTTGTGGGTCATGTTAGAAATTCTACTCCGCATTGTAACATGAGAGCTCTGCGGCAACGCGGTTGCATTTGAATGTGCACGCGCTACCCAATTGTGTTCATTGGGCAGGAAGACTCCCGGACAAATACTTGTTCTCTGGTTGTGGCTGGAGTAAGCTCAGAAAATATTTGAGAGAAGTAGATTGAAGGGAAACTAAGCCAATATAGCTGAGGCTAGGTTTTAAACTTCATAAAAGTATAGAATATCATTGGCCACCTGCGCATCACCAACTACTGAGTTTCGGTTCTCAACTTTCCCTCGCAAAACATGAGTTCAAAACAATATAAAAGCTAAAGAGAATTGGTACACGAACACATCAACAAAAGATGAGATGTCCTCGAATCAATTATACTATTTGTCAACATATGCATACAGAAGGAAACATCAAGTTGCTAAACATATAGTCTAGCAATCACTGAAGTTGCAAGAACTCCAAGACAACAGTCACAAAAAGGAGTAGAGTGGCACAAGGATATACAATACTACAGAAACAACCAACAAGCTGGCAGTTAAACTAATTTGATTAGAAAACTTCAGAAGATATGATACTCCAGCTGAGTGCAAGGTAAAACTTTAAGACACCGGTCCAAGATAATCACCCTCTAAACTGACCAGAGCCTGGAATTCCCTTTCTGCCTCTAACCATTTTGTTCCAAGCACAACAAAACGAACCACCACATCTTTTTCAATCTTTGACGTCTTGTCATTCAAGAAAACTGGATTTTCTCCGGGCACATAGCGGTAATCTAGCATTTTCATACTAGAGAGATAGATATTCTCAATTGGCCCACATCTCAAGAGAACCCCATGCTTGAGCACCTTGTGAACAACCCCCTCTAAGATCTCCCCCTTGAAAATCTTGAAGGTGATACCACTGAAAACAACAGGAAATAGCACATCCCCTGTCTGCTGCCTGACTTTTCCCTCCCCTATGCTCTCCAAAGTTGAGACAGCAAGGTAGTATCCGAGATCTTTGGTTGCATGTTTTTTAGCAAAGTCAGCTAAAAGGCAGACAACAATTGACCTTTGGAGCATTAGTCCTTTGGCATCCAGGTTCTCAGCAGGTATTATGACATTCCAGGGCAACTGCACTTTGAGAAACATTTTTTTTTCCTTTTTCCACTTTTTTCACCTGTCATAAACCAAAAGTTAAGAAATAAATCAATCTCAGTTCTGGTTTCGGAGCTTTACCGAGAATAATCAGCTATACAGAAAGGACTCCTGAGGTGCAAATTACCGAGAATACATTAAGGACCAGTTAGTCAACTACCACTATTTGAGGATAATTTGTCATGTTTTACCAAACTTGAGTGGCACCACCTAAAATGCTTTAGATATGCTAATAAACAATAATGGAAAGAAGAAACCGAGAGCATAGCTTTATGAAGAGACTCCTAGCAGACAGACTATTGCAAACCAAACCACAAAGCCAAACACACTACCTCTTGAATTAACTAGGTAGCCCCATGCATTCAATTGTTTCATACAGGTATTATGGTTATTGTTTATGTGCAAGAGTCTTTGCTAGCACCCCCAAAAACTGGTGAAGGGTTTCAAAATCATTTACACATGGTAACCCTGGCATAGCCTTATGTGTGACTCCATTTTAAATCCATACTTTCAATCTAAACCCAAATTAGGTCTGTACCTTGTGTTTTTGCAGTGTCCAAACAAAATGCACAATGATGAACCACATGTTAATTAAGTTTTATAGACACACATTCCTATTTTCTGATTTATAAGGGCCCAGCATTGTATCATATCAAAAGAAAATTATACGTATTCCTGAAACCAAATAACTCCATTCATTTACGCATTTACATAACAACAGGTATTTAGAGTCCTCTCCTCTTCCAGGTAAAGCATAATTAACTAATCGATGCACTCATCAGTCCCTTTCAACCAGACAATAACATAGCATTTTAAATAAGAAAGCACAGAAATTTGATTAATAGACTCTTAACTCATCTTCATTCACTTTAATACAACATTTTCATAGTTAAAAAAGTCCAAAATAATAAGCTCTTAACATTTCTTGCCTTCTTGACTTCTCTCGTGTTGAAGAAAACAGATAAGACAAAAACAAAACATACCCATAAACCTGGCTTTAACCAAAAATCCTTATGAAAAAAAGTAACTACTGACAACAAAGAAAAATTTTACAGAATTGAAAAATAGCATGCTCCCATATGAAACAAAGACAAAACCTTTACTAAATTAGTTAGAAGCGGGAAAATAGAAAAAAAACACTAACTTTCGCGTAATGAGTGCATCAAAATAGACGAGCATCAAAAGGGTTTCAATAATGAAGAACCTGAACTCGTCCTAGATGATAAAAGAGAGCCCTTGTCGTTGTTGACTCACCGAGTTGTGACGCGTTCTCCTCCTCGGTTCTTTCTCTTCCCAGTTCACAAGGCCTCAGTTGGCACTGGTGCGTGCCCTGGTAGACTGGCCTTTTTTTTTTGTTTTGCGCAGCGACTGTCTGGGTCCTATAGAAACATCTCTTATGTAGTTATGGTGACGGAGAATTTGCATCCAGTTGCTTCAGGCCACGTCAACCTGCGATGCCCTTTCTCGCATTTTGGTGACGATGATTTTACTATTAGCAAATAATAAAGTAAGTTTTTGAGGTAGAGTAATTATTAAAACGACACATTTATCAAAATAAAAATCACAGTAAAAATATGATTAGGTGCTGTTTGAGATCATATTTTCTTTCTATGTTTTTATTTTTTAAAATTAGAAAAAAAAACATGTGGAAATTTTTTTTGTTTTATAAAAATAAAAACTGACATCAAGTCTTCTTTTTTTTCAAAAAAGTGATTTTTTAAAACTTTAGAATTCATTTTTACACTCCAAGTTTATAACATGTGAGTTAGGTCGGGTTTGTGACGTTAGGGAATGTACATGCATCACCGAACTCAAGATGCACAACACCGGGCCTAGGTTGGGTTCGGAGCACCTAAGGTCGAGTTTAATGCAGGGGCTCGGGTCGGGATCGAGTCTAGGTGTAGGGGTGGAGGATAGGACACCTAAGGATTGAGTCCGGACTTTTGATGGTCAAGTCTGTGGATTGTCTAGCCTGAGACATCTAGGGTTCGGAGCACTTAAGGTCGAGTTTGAATGCAGGGGCTCGAGTCGGGATCGAGTCTAGGTGTAGGGGTGGAGGATAGGACACCTAAGGATTGAGTCCCGATTTTCGATGGTCAAGTCTATGGATTGTCTAGCCTGAGACATCTAGGGATCGAGCAAGGACCAGGACTAAGGTTGGGCCAGGGTCGTGTCCTTAGCATATAATTTCAGAACGCTTACGAGTCAGGCCATAGCTGAGATGGATGCCTCCGAGGGTGAGGGCAGTGCGCCTTGAAAATGAAACTTAAGTTTGCATTCTTGTTTTGAGTTTTTTTTTTTTTTTTCATTTTCACTTTGGCTTGATGATTTAAATAAATAAAATCCCTTACATATAAAGTTCGAAAAATCTAAGGATGAGAATAAACCTTTTACACCATCAGCAGCCTGTGATCTGAGGTATTTTTTTATTATATTTTAAATTTGGATAACTTGAATATTTTTTCTAAAAGTTAATTCAGAAGATGTAGAGTTAATTAAGTGTTAAAGAAGGCATAATGGTTTGAAACTTTAATTTATTAGTTTATTTTTATCTGTATATTCTCCCAATTTTATCATATGCCCCAAAGTCATTTAATTTTATATTTAGAACAAAAAATAATGACCAGCTTTTATTACCTTGGGATTCAAAAAATAATTTTATATTTATTATTTTTAAAAAACTAAAATCGAACCGAAACCGGTTCAAACCGACCAGTTTCGATTCAATTTTTAGGACAAAAACCGGTTCAAACTAGTTTGACTCGGTTTTTTCAGTTTTGGCTCGGTTTTTCCGGTTTGACTCGGTTTTTTTTCAGTTTGAGTTTGGTTTGGTTTTTTCATTTTTAGACTTAAAAACCAAAACCGAACTAGTCAGTTTTTTTAAAATTTTAATTGATTTAATCGATTTTTTTCACGATTCGGCTTTTTTAATTATTTTTTTTCTGATTTTCTTAATTTAATAAGTTTTTAATTTTTTTACTCACCCGTATTCCTAGTCTAGCTAAAGAGAAGTTAATGAAGAGTCTGCGTATTTTATCTACATAAAATAACTCTAAAGTCTTAGCATAAATTATAAGATTTTTTTATTCTTAAGAGCACATAAATCTCTAGATAATTATTTCAATACTACAGAAGATATATATCCTATTAATTTTCCGCCGTGTTTATATGCTTAAAATATTAAAATTATCTTACAATCTTTTTATTTCACATGAACGTGCGAGATTTCTACCGCCAAACAACATTGAATTTTGATAAGGGGAATGGGTTGATCTTCGAGTATTCTTTTGAAATAACATATCCATGTTTGCACCTTAATACCACAACTGATTCCAAGACTTTGACATCCATGTCATCCAAGATTGATCCTTGTAGCGCCTGCATGCCATCTACTCAAGTAAAATGCTTCATAAATTTTCCACGATGTTAAAAGACAGTTTACACTTTAAAATTCATGCTCACAGCGCAGACAAGCAGTCCAAATTTTTTGCACAAGCAGAACAGTAATGCTGATCTAAACATCTATAAGTCTAACTCATCAGATCCACATAATGAAATTGGTCCGAGGGAATCACCTACTAAACTTGCAAGCATCATGAAATCCCTTCTCATATCCCACATTTTCTCTATCCATCTCACGTCAAGCACAGAGAAACGGACTAGCACATTATTCTCTATCCTCGCAAGCTCATCGTTCAAGAAGACTGGATTTTCCTCGGAAGTATATTGGTAATTTGGCATTTTCCTAGCTGAGAGGAAGATATACTTGACAGGTCCGCATCTCAATAGGACTCCATGTCTAAATGTGCGATGAACAACCCCCTGCAAAATTTCTCCTTTCATAGGCATGAAGGTTCGACATTTAAACTCTACATGGAACAACACATCGCCAGACTTGTTCACCACTTCCCCTTTGCCTATGCTCTTCAAATTAGTTACTGCAAGAAAGTAACCATGATCCTTGCTGGCCTTCATGCTCAATAAGTCCTTCAACAGGTGTGTTACTATAGACCTCTGTGGAACCAATCCATTTCTGTCCAAGTTTTCAGCAATGATTCTGACAGTACTGCAGACTTCCACTTCACCAAACATACCAGTGATCTACTCCAAAATAACTCCAATAAACAGAAAAACAAGGAAGTCCTTGAACAATCGAACAACCAGCTTACTCTGGAAATGCATCAAGTAGTTAAACAGAGAATAACAGTGAACCAAGTTTTCAAAACAAAACCTGATCCAAATAATCTAATGAGTGAGATTAGGAAGTTTAAAACTATAATATGATTCAAGAAGTGATTGCTAAACTATAAGTACGTAGCTACTTTTAGTCGACAAAAAAGAGAGTAACTATAGGACAACATAATTACAGCCAACTATTCGGTCATCACTGGTTAGAACTTGGAAAACATGGAAGAATAAACTGGGTCAGGTTTCAGCTTGCAGTGATGGGGGTTGCTACAATGCTGATGCTTTGAGCATCAATATAATGCAGGTGGACATGAGCCCACTGGATTTGAATCAAGTGAGTCCCATTTTGCTGTTTTAATCAAATCCATTGACCCTAATGGCCATTGGCAATATGCTGATGCTTTGAGCATCGAATTCTAGTCTTCCCCTGCATTAATAGGGTCTGGCGGTCTGCTAATTCTAACTCTTCTCAAATAATTGTCAACATATTCACCAAGAAAAGCAGATCTTATTACTAGTCATCATAGCACACTTTGAGTGTCCACAGTTGTTTATACATCATTGAAGCACATGATCTTAGTTTGTCTACATGCAAGTAAAATCAAATAAAACCCTTCTTCCAAATGACCTAACCCTCCATCTCCAGTTACACCTTGACTTGTGACCCAACAAGATTCAAATATGCCTACGAATCCGCACACGCCTATCTTAATCAACAGCCTAACAACAGTAAGAAATTAACTGAAAATGTAGCAGTGATTTGAATTTGAAACAGAGTTCAAACCAAAACATGTTCATCTACCACGCAAATTTAGAGGGGAAAAAAATCCTTTATCACCAAGGATAATTACAAGGGCAGTAAATATATTCACCAAATAAGGTGATGCTATACAGATTCTTACCACAATGAGTAATGTAAATTTTCGCAGGCCTTTAACTAAACCGACATGAAAACAGCCTACTTGGTTTTCTTGCAAAATAAAATCCCATCAACTCATAAGTAAAAATCCCACCATTTATCAGTTGTTAATAACTCGCCGTTATTAGTACAGAAAGAAAACCCGATTTCAAATTTATCCCGGATCGGATCAGATCAGGGTAAGAAAAGAGAGTCACATAAAACAGGAATTTAATACAGAAAAAAACAAATTGAAGTGAAGTAAGCGAAGGAACCTGAGCTTTGGCCTTTTAAATTTCGAAAACGCTACGCTATGGAGTAGTATTTAGCTTCTGCTTCTCTTGTATCCCTGTCTCTCTGCTTATTGTTAATAAAACTGCGTGTGAATTGTGCAGTGGATAAAAATGCAAGCTTTGTGAGGTGGGTCCGTTTGGCAAGTGTCATACTGTCTATGTAATCCAACACGGGGCTGTTTGGGGTTAGGGATCTCCTGCTCGGAGTGAACACTCGACTTTCTTTTCTTTTCTTTTTTATTTGACAGTAAGGTTATTCTCCTCATGACTACCCTGTTTGGATTTGGGTAACTTTTATTTTTGAATATTTTAAAATATATATTTGTTTTTAAAAAAGTATTAAATTATTTTTTTTAGTATGCTTTGATGATTTTAATATGATAATATTAAAAATAAAAAACTAAAAATATATTTTAATATATTTTTAAACAAAACAATATTTTTAAAAAATATTTACACAATTAAAATGGATAAAAGAGGAGATTTATGTATTAATCAAAATTATTTTTTAAGAAATAAATCCAAACAAGACACCCTTTCCCATTGATTGCTGACCTGAAATTTTAAACTCGTAAAATTAAAAAAAATAAAGCAAGATCAACTTTTTAAACTTTGCAATGTAACCTATATTTTGGTTTTATGTTTTTTATTCAATGGCTAGTGGTATTTTAATTAAATATTAAAATTTAAAATTTAAATTAAATATTATAATTAAATTTAATAATAGTAAAAAATGAGTTTCAAACAACAACGACGTATGAGAGAATTATCAAAATCAAATTACCCATTAAAAATAAATTAAATATTATTAATATTTTTTAGCAATGATTTCTCTTAACAATCTAAAAAAGTTTTTATTTTCAATAATTAAGAGCAATAACCTCTAATCTTTAACAGAAGGAAAAAATAAAACCCAATGAATTTTCGTCTCATCAAGAAAAATCTTGTTATAATCATTCAAGAACAAAATGTTATCAGTTAAAGTTCCACTTTCAAAGGAAACTAAAAAACAAACCTTTAAACTAAAAAAAGAAAAGAAGGTTAATATGGATGAGGAATTCCATAGCTGGTATAGCGAAACTCCTAGCCGGAATTGGAGCATCAATTCTTTATGCAACCAAACTGACCGCAGATATTATTAACCCGCCATGGATGGATAACAAAACAATCCAAGACAGGCAGCAACCATTTGCAGTCTGTGGCCGTTAAACCCCACAAAAAATCATACAATTTCTTCATTTGTGCATATAAATTAGCTCACTTGCCTCCACACTTTATTCACGTATGCACTGTAATAATAATAACAATGGCTTTAGTGCCTAGTCGTCAATTATACATTGATTCTTTTCAAAGCTCCTTCTCGAAATTCCATGGCACTCCTCTCCAATTCTTCAGGTACAGTTCATCTTTTCCTCTCAGATCACACTCTGGTTATGCATGTTCAATCACTGACAAAAACCCACCTAGAAAATCCACCTCTTTTCCCACTGATAAATCCAAGACCTTAAATTTATCTACTGGCAGCAGTTGGTTTTTTAATTGGAATAAACCCAACAAGCAAAACCTACCAAGACCCCCTCAAGCTGTGTTTGATTATCGAAGCAATAACAGTAACAGTAGTGGTAGTGGTAGTACAATGGAGAAAATAGTGGAAAAATTGAAGAAACATGGTTACATGGATGGTGATGTTAATGAGAATAAAGAGAGAATGCAAGAAAGAGTGATAGAGAAAGGGAGTGTTGAGGATATATTTTATGTAGAAGAAGGAATGCTGCCGAATGCACGAGGTGGGTTTTCCAAGGAATCACCTTTAGGAGTAGAGGATGTGTTTAGGAGTGACGGGGAGGTGAGGTTTCCATGGGAGAAGCCAAAGAAGGAGGAGGATGAGGGGAAGTGGACTGCGAGGAGTAAGAGTAGGACATCATTAGCAGAGCTGACATTGCCAGAATCTGAATTGAGGAGGTTGAGGAACTTGACATATGGAACGAAGAGCAAGACTAGGGTTGGGGGCAGGGGGGTTACTCAGGAAGTAGTTGATGCTATTCATGACAAGTGGAAGACTTCAGAGATTGCGAGAGTGAAAGTTGAGGGTGCACCGGCACTTAATATGAAGAGGATGCACGAGATATTGGAGGTATGCTGCCTCTGAATTTGGTTGTCTATTTTTACCTGTGTGAATGTGAATTCTTTGCTATATTTGCTATTCTAGGCGGTTAGCGAACTCCTTTATTTTGTATGCTTATTGCATTGGTGATGGGATGTTAATTGAAGGAAAAAAAGTAAAGTAAATCAACACGCCACAAGCAAAAGAAATCATGCTTATAGAAATTTTAAGTATTCTTGGTTGTTAAATTGGGATTATAAGTGTTCTTGGTTGCTAAATTGGAATTAAATTATTGCTCATAAAAAGAAAAGATTATTGGAATCCAATTGTATTTGATAAATGTGAAAAACAAAACAAGATACTAGCTAGAGCCTGGCTACCAACGAGCATAAGGCCATCCTTTCTTGTGCATTGGCTCTAAATCTCGCATATGGGCAAGAAAAGAAACAGCAATGGTCACCCAGTTCACTGGTTTGCTAGAAGCAAATAGAGTGGGAATTATTAACAAGATATATGAAGTCTGTATATAACATAGTGGGGACTTGTGAATCATTGATTTTAGATGATAGCTGATCGTTTTGAAGGGAATCTTTGACCCGAGTTTCTCATTTAGCAAATAAGAAGCCAGGTACTTGCTGTATCTAGCCACAATACTTAGGAGACAGGCTGGTGATTATGAGAGGATATATTATTCCCTGGCACCCATTAGCCGGAGAATGATTGTGTTTAATCAGATTGTCCCTTGAGATTTTCTTAGATTTGAAATCAACCACAAGTGAAGTAGTCAATTGTCCCTTGGAAAGGGTGTTGCGTAGTATTTAGAACTGTTTTCATCTTTTTCATAACTATTCTCTGCATCTTGTATTTTCAATGTATTCGCTCTTTTGCTTTACTTGTCATGCAATGATGTGCTGTCAACCTTACCTTACATAGTTCAAGAAACAGAATGCAATATTCATTAGACAATAATGACATGTATGGATATTTGTTACTGGTGCATCTTGATGAATAATTATTTCATCCATGGTTTAAGAATGCTACTCTTTGTTATTCTTTCTCCTTTTCATTTCCTTGAAATCATAATATGTGCAGAAAAAAACTGGGGGCTTGGTGATTTGGAGGTCAGGAGCTACTGTATCTTTATATAGAGGTGTGAGCTATGAGGATCCTGCATTGAAATGGAAAAAAAGGATATTCAAGAAGAAAGAAACATCTTCTAATTCTTTACCAGCAGCTACTAGCATAACTATTGGAAGTCAATCCAAAAATTCTCCTGATAATGAAATACATGCTCCTCGACCAAAAACAGAAATTAATGTGGAGGCTGCAAATCAAAAGGAGACAAAAACAGAGACGGATGTAAAATATGAAGATGAAGTAGACAAGTTGTTGGATGGTCTGGGCCCCAGGTACACAGATTGGCCAGGACTTGATCCACTACCTGTAGATGCAGATATGCTTCCTGGGGTTATTCCAGGTTACCAACCTCCATTCAGGATACTTCCTTATGGAGTAAGACCTACTCTTGGACGACAAGATTCAACGTCCTTACGAAGGCTTGCCAGGGTCCTTCCTCCTCATTTTGCAGTAGGTAGGTTATTTTTCATTAGAAATACTGTTTATAGCTTCAAAACCTGTAGTGATTGTGTGTCAATTTTCCTGAACCAGGCAGAAGCAGGCAGCTCCAAGGCTTGGCTGTGGCCATGATTAAATTATGGGAAAAGAGTTCAATTGTGAAGGTTGCACTTAAACGTGGTGTACAGCTGACTACTAGTGAAAGAATGGCTGAAGATATTAAGGTAGTGCAACAGATCTCATGAACTTTTCTCACAAATTTCATCCATTAGCTAGCAATTGTGTAATAGAACTCAATTTGTATAGACTATAGAATAATTGTCATTCTTGCCTCATTTGCATTTTTATTGTTTTGTATTGGAATCTATGCATAGTATTCTTAGTGCAATAATCTGAGTATTATGAAAATGAAAAATGCTGTTTTAGTTCCTGAACTAGCATATCAAATTGATAAGTAAAACATCAATTGCATGGTACTGTAAACACCATCCATTAGGTAGCAATTGTGTAATAGAACTCAATTTGTATAGACTGTAGAATAATTGTCATTCTTGTCTATGTACATATTCATATGTGAATACTAGGAAACCAAGCATATGTTTTTTCTCGCCCCTCATCCCTAACATGGTTGTGGGGATTCAATAAGAGTGCTGCGCCCGGAAAGTTGCAAGAATAGTAGATTAATTACTGCAAAATTAGATGGATAATCTTCTGTGGGTGCATTGAGCCCCTGAAGCATTTCATCTTAGTATCTTATGACCAATGGAGCCATTACAGGTGCTTTATTGAGTGTCGGTGATATAGATCATTCCTCGTTTCCTCGTTTGCATTTTTATTGTTTTGTATTGGAATCTATGCATAGTATTCTTAGTGAAATAATCTGAGTATTATGAAAATGAAAACTGTTGTTTTAGTTCCTGAACTAGCATATCAAATATTGCAAGTAAAACATCAATTGCACGGTACTGTAAACATTGATGAAAAATGATTGCTCATTTGCACTTAAGTTTTTGATTAGCCATATTGAATAGTTGACTTTGTAATTGTTGTTGCTGGCACAGAAATTGACAGGGGGGCTGCTGCTATCTAGAAATAAGGATTTCTTGGTGTTCTATAGGGGAAAGGATTTTTTGTCACCAGAGGTCAGTGAAGCATTGCTGGAAAGGGAGAGATTGGCGAAGTCCCTACAAGATGAAGAGGAACAGGCACGGTTAAGAGCATCTGCCTTGGTTATACCAAGTGATGAAATAATGGAAGAATCTGGAATTGCTGGCAGCCTTGAGGAAACTTTGGATGCAGATGCAAAGTGGGGAAAGAGGTTAGATGATTGTCATAAGGAAAAAATTATAAGGGAAGCTGAAATAGTAAGGCATGCTAGCATTGTCAGAAGGCTTGAGAAGAAGCTTGCTTTCGTGAGTTCCTTGAAACTTGGTATTTTCTTGCCATGTCCCATGAAATATTTTTCTGTTACTTTAGTATATTCTTTATATGAATTTGTATTGCATGCAATTCTTGCTTGAGATTTGCTAGGTTCCCTTGCTAATTTATGAAACAGTAACATATTAAGTCTCCTAAAGTTCTAGTGTGATTAAACTCCAGTCCTTGTTTTTCTAAAACCAACAACACTTGCTCTCCCACTAAAATTTGCATCTTGAGGACTACCATGTTGGTTTTACAAATACAGTGACTAAAATCTGAACACATTGATGAACTAAATATAAATTGCTTTCCCTTAAATATTATGTATGTAATTTAGTTAAATGTAGATGATGCACTACATAGTATAATTGCCTTACAAGCACATGGTGTCACATGTTTTGTTCTAAATCTCCACAACTTGAACTCAATGGTGTTTTGTTTGTCAGGCTCAAAGAAAGTTAAGAAGAGCCGAACGAACCTTGAATAAGGTGGAAGGGTTTTTAAGGCCATCAGAAAGGCAGGCAGACCCAGAAAGCATTACTGATGAGGAGAGATTTATGTTTCGCAAGCTTGGTTTGAGGATGAAAGCTTTCTTACTTTTGGGTAAAAACAAAACTATCTTTGTAATAAATCCATCATGGATTTTGATTGAGTGCAACTCACAAGTTAGTAAAACTCTTGCTTCAGGTAGGCGTGGAGTTTTTGATGGTACAGTGGAAAACATGCACTTGCACTGGAAGTACCGTGAATTGGTTAAGATCATTCTGAAAGCTAAAAGTTTTGAACAGGTTAAAAAAATTGCTCTGGCTCTTGAAGCTGAGAGTGGGGGGGTCTTGGTTTCAGTGGATAAAATCTCCAAAGGATATGCTATAATTGTATACCGAGGAAAGGATTATCAACGCCCTTCCATGTTGAGACCAAAGAATCTCTTGACAAAGAGGAAAGCTCTGGCCCGCTCAATAGAAATTCAAAGGAGTGAGGTATCATTTATAAATTTGTATTTTATTATTATTATTATTTTATTTTTTGTCAAAACCCTTGCATTTGCTTTGCATTTTTAGTGAGGTTCCATTCCATGAAAACTTTGAAGTTAAACCTGGAAAAGCCATTTGCCTGGCAGTGGTTCAGGTGCTCCATGCTATGGCAGGTGGTATCTCGCATTTACCTCCTGTCTAGGGGCAACTTGCTTTTGAGTTTTGAGCACCTTAGGTTGAAATTCTCTCTCGTCATAATGTGAGGACCTTACCTAATGGCTCCGCTGGCCTCCCAGCAGTGAGCAGACCACTCACCTACATACAATTGTGAATGCATCAATGTTTTGGAAACCCAAACCTGAAACCTTTAACGAGTCATTTTGAGCATGTTATCAGGCTCATTAAAAGACTGGTCTACAGTTAGCGTGGTTTCCAAGACTATGCCCAGCGTGGCCTCCCCCCTTCAATTGATAATAGGAGCTTGTATATAAGCAACCAATGGATTTCAAACAGCAGCTACATGCATTTATAAGGACTTGAACCTGGTACCATGAGGCCACCATACTTGCTGCATATGGGTGGTTATTTTGGGGAACTTTACCCTGCACATCTATGCTTCAAATGAAAAATGGGTTGGACATGGGGGGAGTAAATTTGGGTTACCTTCTTGATTCTTCCCATGATGAACAATCCCCTTCTTGGATACAAAATCTTAAATTTCAGTAGCCGAGGTATTTGCAAACATCAATCACCTTGGCTGACAGTTCTGATTATACCGTTGAACAGGCTCTCCAAAATCATGTTTCAGCTCTGGAAATTAAAGTGGAGAAAATAAGATCTGAAATCGTAAGGCTTCTTTTATGTTTTAGCTCTTGCTCTTTTACTTCCACTTCTTCAGTCGAATCTTATTTGTATTTGTTGCGTATCTGACATTTATAGGAGCAAATGGGTTTTGTCAAAGACAAAGGAGATGAGGAGTTGTATGACAGATTAGATTCTGCTTATCTGACAGATGATGATGCGGATGATACTGAGGTATATGCTTATTTGATCTTCTATGTCTGCATCTTTTTTCTGTTAAATTTGCTGTTTAACACTCTTCGTTCTCATCGCCTTTTATAGGATGAAGGAGATGAAGCGTATCTTGAGACATACAACAGTGAAAATGATGTTGATTATGATGATGAAACTGACAGCACAGTTCACAATGCCCATCTGGATACGAATCTTCTTAACAATGTTCAGATACAAGAGTCTGAAACAGAACCTGAGGTCTATTTTTACAGCTTTACTTTTGTGTCATCCATTTCTTCTGTTGTTTGGGCTGCTAAATCCAATTTGTTCTAACACCTTTCCTTTTGTCTTTTTATCCCTTTAATAGGACTACTACGGAGATGAGGTATATCTTGGGACGTATGACAGTGAAGGCGATGGTGGTGATGATTCTGAAACAGATAATAACCTTGATTCAGAATCTCCGAACAAATTTTCCATGTGATGTCCAAAACCAACTGTCTAGGAAAGGACTCGAGATTTGTGATGGGCATGCATGAGCATGGCAAATTTTGTGTGTCAGTGGCTACACAGCGAGAGGAGGAGGAGAAGATGATGATTTATATTTATTTACCAATGAAAATAAACATCATCTTAGCTCGAAAAATGCTACCTCATAGCTATAAGATCTCAGACCACCTGCACCTCACTGTGTACAAAACATTTCTATACGCTCATCCATGGATGGATTTGCGGTCTGTTGGCCTGTAAATTGGTGTCTTCAGCTTTTGTTGTATTTTGTCAACAGCAAAAAATAAAAAAGAACTATACTTTGTTACCGCTGAGTTACCATTTTTCACGAGGCAGATTAAATTTCATCAGTATATGGAACAAGTCACAGATGGAAGCTCGAGACTTGCTAGTCAGTTAGCCAATTATGTCCTAGGAGATGAAATTGAAGAGTTGTTTCTTGACAAGAATGATTAAAATTGGGAACC
>Ga0325405_1002502_pt1 | contig 18904 bp, 21 predicted proteins | sample PopdelMetagenome_21_FD_205663 | JGI IMG/M metagenome (GOLD analysis project Ga0325405, IMG submission 205663) | Populus deltoides microbial communities from Bellville, Georgia, United States - Xylem-Control-R2 | ecosystem: Host-associated > Plants > Phyllosphere > Stem > Wood/Secondary xylem...
TCTTTCCTGTTTGAAATTTGTTAGCTTCTCTCCTTACTACATGCAGAGCCGGCTTCGTGAAATGAGTTCTTCAGCAAAATTATAAATAGGATATTTTAAAATATTTAAGAAATAATTTTATTTTTATGTTTTTATGCATGTTTCAGAATAATTTTTATTTCATAAAATATAATTGAAAAACCTTGAATTAAGAACCTTGAATCCCAAGTTGCCCAGGCTCTGATTACATGCGAAACCAATCTTATTTTTTCCCAATATACCACAGGACATTTCGATTCCATATATATATATCTGCAGAGATCGAATCCAGTTCGCCTTTAGGCTTATATACATGTAGAGGATTTTAACTTCGTAATTCATATAAACGAACCCTGGTGAAATTTTTACTTCAATCCACTCGCTCCAGGTTTTTGAATAAAAGGTTAATTAATTACGATTTTATTTCATAATTAGGATGTATTTTGTAATAAAATTTATTTCCTGAAGTTACCTGCTTAAGATAATGGTCGAAGAACAAAAATACTTGTTGGCTGCATCATCCTTGGATTGACAAGTGTTTAATTCAATCGTTGCTAGCTAGCAAAGGCATGCAGGCAGCACATAGGTTTTTTTTTCTCCAATCACTACTAATTGGGTTGGCATCCCGTGGCTTGTATCATAACATTAACAAGCACTTGCTATGCTGCTGTAATTGTAGTTGCAACTTCATCTCGCCAGGCGCCAAATCCAAAAAAAAAAAAAAAACGGTTTAGTGCTGGTTTGGCACTGCAGTAGTTTAGGAAAGGCTAAACTATTTAGGAAGGCTTGGTAGATCTTTGAAAAATCTAGAATTTCATGTGATAATTCAACATCAGCTCCAAACTTCAATCCATCATAAATAGCGGCTAAATGGCTTGAAGAAAACAAGCAAGGAGATGAGAATATTGTCAAATTGCTTTTTTGGTATATGCTGGCAACGCAAGTATATTCCGCCACCGTTCATTTCCCCTTTCATTTCCCATTCCTATGTTTTTTGCTTGCTTCACCTTTTGAACTGGTGTACAAAATGGATTTTGAACATTCGAATCTGTACACAGATTGACAATCTTCAGAAGCGATACAACAAACATTTCTGGTGAGCAAAAGTTATCATCAAGCAATAACTGTTGGCAAAATTGGCATGAATAACACAAAACTGGCAGCGACATGTTGCTGAACCCCATCCACTGTCCAAAGCAATAACTGTTGATGAGGCCAAAACTACTCCTAGCAACCCAACTGAGAAGCATCGGGGCCTTCAGCGCATTGAATGTGCCTAGGAATTTCCTAGCCTGGAAACTTCTGCTCACCAATTAGCCAACAAGCCCTGTCCGCTACAGGGCTGGGATTGGCTTCAAGAAGAAAAGTGTCAAAATCGCTGCTTGTTGACTTTTAGCAGCAAAACAACAAACTTCTTTTCTCAACTCCATAGTCAAAGTAGCAGACAGAAATTGCAATTTCAGGGACTACGATTACCATCTGAAGTCCATAAACCTTTGACATCAATGGACCGGTGTGTGTGTTCAGAGGCTGGTATTGTAATGTGTCCTTATCGGTGGAGTGGTGCAGGATATATGTCCAGTGGTTGATATCGCAACTTGTCATTGTGTGGCAACGGTCCCTCCTAAAGAATTCAACAAAACAAAAGCTGATGACCAATGGTTGGAGTTTGAATTCAGTGCAAGGCAAAGAGGAATATAGATTTGTTGTGTTTAGAGGAAATGTAACAACATAAATCCAGGGAAAATGCCATTTAGAAGAAACCAACAAGAAGAAGCAATACACTACCGTAAAACTCTAGAGACATAACAAAAATTTATCCATCTGTGCGATAGGGTGCACCTTGATAAAAAACAAAGGTGCAGGTTGAGCAAATAATTTAACTAGCTGAAATTACATTAAATTTTTACCTTCCAGGAGTAATAATTCAAATGTGATTAACAGCAGTTCTATTTTTAAAATGCAAAAACTGTTTAGAAAATGATAATGCAGACGATAGCTCAAAGTTTATCTCAGATCTCGATATAAAAAAGAAAGAGGAAAAACAGTGCCTGACACTGCATTTTAAAACAGTACCTCATCTAAGTTTATCTGGAATGGCTTTACAAAATCCTCGAACATTGTTGGAGAGAGCTCCTTCATTAGATCCTCAACTTCCTAATAAAAAAGAACAACGGAGAATAGTCAGAGAGGGGCATAAATCCTCAGTTCATTGTGAAATATCCAAGGATAATTGGGATGCAAACTGTTAAAAAATGAAGGAAAAGTTTTGAAAACCCATGGACTATAGTCATGGCCTTCATATCATCATAAGGCACAAAAGAATTCGAATATTTTACCATTTAAAATAAGATTTCCAGAGTTATAAACATGCATCAGAAAGCAAGAACAGAACTCAACAATTTGGAAGCAATACATACAAGCAATAGTGAAAGAAAATGCTGTAAAACCCATTTAGTTAAAGAGTAACGTAAACATTGTGTAAGATATAGCATACCAATCCAGTTATCCTTGACTTCTCCAATAGTTCCTTGGTAATCACATCTAGTATTTGCCTGTTGTTCCTCAATCCTTCCATCGCAAGTTCTTCGGTCTCTTCAACATACTACCACAGTACCACCAACATCAAAACTCACTGTTTTGCTAAATAATTTTATATAGCTATCAAAATATTACAAGAAAATGTGGATAAATGTTCAAGCAAATACCTTTTAAAAGATATAAAATGTCTTGCTACCTAAAGTGATATACTCTTTGATTTGATCACATGAACTACCATCATAAAGAGTCGTGTGTGTGGTTATAGTAAGCACATTTATCTTCAGTTAGACTCACATTTATCTTCAGTTAGACTCGCATGATCACCATTAAATTAAAGGATTAAATGAAAGCTTGAGAGATTGCCAGTCTCTCTCTCTGTTTTTTTTTTTTTTTCCTGCAACAGCATATATTATTGCACGCATATTGGCAAGGCCACAGTTAAACATGACCTGCCAGGTTTCTAAAGGTCATACAGAAAACAGCACAATGTCTCTGCAGTACAGGAAATTGAGACTTGACCCAGATCCCTTCCCTCACCCCAGCTACTTCCACCCAGAACTTGAAAACTTTTTTTATGTTGTTGTTAAAGAGCATATGACTCTAGTACAAAATGAAGCAAATACTTACCCTTGTCATTTCTCTAGTAAATAGCTCAGATACTTCAAGTGTCATATTGGCAGGAATCACATGAGGATCATCCCACTAACATCATGAAGGAGAATACAAACGAGAATCAGTTGATCAAGATCATTGAGTTAAACAAAATATGAGAATACAGAGAGCATATTTTTAGTTGGAACTCAGTAAAAGTTAAAAGAACATGCCCTGTATTTTATCAGCTCGCCATCTGGATTATCTGGTCTATCCATGAGTCCAACTCTTCTTGTTAAAGCAGTGAGGCCCAGCTTTGCATTTTGAGGGCTGATTGCCATCTCTCTAGCGATCTGTCAACAAAATGTAGAGTCGAAAGACAACAACCAAAATGCCTACCCTTTACCATAAAATCTTTATCTAAGAGACTTTAGCGATTCGTAATTGCTACCTTATTCCCCTTTACCATAAAATGGGAATAGTGGCAGGCAACTAGGCCCATGAAAGTGCCCAGACAATATTATACTCAAATTACCACATTTACCTTTGTTATCTTTTCAAGATCATCACTTCCTCCATCGGTAATATCCTCACCATACACAAGGCGTTCAGCACAACGTCCACCATGAGCTACCACCATTTGCATCTTCATGTAGCCAAAGGTTGTATATCCTTGGTCAATCATATCTTCTCGTGGGTAGAAAACAGATATTGCAGTTTCCTGCTCGTGTTGGACAAAAATGATGAAAATTAAAGGGAAGGAAATGAGAAATGGTTAGAAAAAAACTGCAGCAGTTGAGTAGCAGCAATCACAAATCCAGCTTGCAAACAGAAATTTCACCTTGCCTCCAGGAAGGAGCTGAGAAAATGCATGCCAATCAAAGCGAGGAAACAAGTGAGCTAACACTATATGACCAGCTTCATGTACAGCCAGCAGGCTCTTCTTTTCAAATGAAACCTAATAAGAAAGATTATCAACTCGGAGGTTAGTTTTAAACACAATTATAGACCCCCCTGTCACTTCATGAGAATGAATAAAGACATACATTTTGTTCACATTTCTGCTGTTCTTCCTCTGTAAGAAGTACACCCATGCCCTCAAGCAATTGTTTATCTAACACATCAACGAGGTCTTGCTGGTAGACCTTGGAATGCCCTTTCCTTACCTGCAATAATGATCAGACATTATGTTTTGCATTGCTAGAGAATTCAGCAAGCCTCTCAATCAGTTCAACTTGTATGACTGTTTATGTAATATATATGAAATACAGGATCCTCTAAAGTTAAGATCTGAACTGAAGAAAAAGCTTCCACGACCTCGCTCACTACATTAACTAGCAATGGGCCCCACCCCTATTAAATGGACCTGTTACTTCTCCTCCCTCTCTCACATAGGAACCATTATCTCATGCACTCATCTGCCACGTTCCATTTCTCTTTCTAGAGAACCAGGAAAAAAGGGGGATGAGTCAGGAAAATGAATGATGATATCCAATGAATAGCTAACATGGAGAAACATGATGGACATGCAATGTACTTCTTTAAACCCTGCTGTGCTGAAGGGTAATATTATAAAACTGTGATAATGCTCCGCACATGGCACTTAGTGTTCAGCAATAAAAATGTCCTAATATATACCATTAAGATAAATGGTAGATAAAGATATGACAGTAGTATCTCCACATGCCACTAAGATTATAAAATGTTTCTGCCAGAGGTTGACCAGGGGAATATTTCCACTAGTAACTATATTTTTTTGACAAGATTCAGAAACTTACAGACATAATTGCAGCTTCATTGACCAGGTTCCGAATATCTGCTCCCGAGAAGCCAACAGTACGGAACACAAGCTGCAGAGTGAAAAACATAGACACTAACAGTAAGCTAAAAATTAATAGCCTGGTATTGAAGAAGGAAAACCTCAAATGTAAAGGGCTAAGCATTCCGTTTATTCATAAGAAATTTGGTGAGCATATCATGTATTGCATCACACACACAAGCCGTATGAAACCAAAGAATTGTGAAGAAAAACCGCTCAATTTCCTTTCTAAAAGGGAAATTTGTAAATGCAAAAGGTTCTATTTCTTATGGAGAAAATAACAATGGATTGGAGACTCACTCCCCTGCCCTGTGAAGATCTCCACACAGTTATACAGTAGAAATCAATTGAGATCTTCAACCACAGAGCTACCTAAACAAGAGTCTGCCCGTCTGATCTAATCTGAATTCAGGTCTAGTATGCCTGTCTTTCAGGAAAAAATGAGGAATAGTCCCAAATCTTGGCAATAAAATGAAAACATTGTGTATCAGGATATATTCAAGATGATAAAGTTTCAACATAAAATGTTGACCATGTTTTCATATTAATTTAGATTCAAATCATGCCACCAACATCTAAGCACTACTGCATTGCTTATAGTTCCTCTCGTTTCTTAGACAAAGTTACTCATGCTATCGCATTCTATCATGTCATACACCATAACCAAGAGAAGAATCACTTAGCACTTACCTTCCCAAAGTCCACATCTTCCGCAAGTTGCTTTCCTATACTATGAACACCAAAAATTTGTACTCGCTGCTTTGCATCGGGCAATCCAATGTACAAACGTCTGTCAATACGTCCAGGGCGAACAAACTCCAGGTCCAATTCATCTGGCCTATTGGTAGCACAAATGAATATCACAGCCTGTCTAAGAGAAAACCGATCTACTCCGGTTTTTTCCTTCCTATACAGAACAAAGTGCTCAGTGTGAATATCCCTTCACGAGTAGTTGAGTTCAAAAGAAGACAGAAAAATGATGCAGCTTTACAGTAATGCACAGCCAAGAACAAAAAACTTATTTGATTCCCTTCCTGTTAAGTTAATTTTCCACAGTTGTCACGCATCACTTTTGTACACAAACATCATGCTTAAATATCTACTAGCTCAATTCAAAACTTTCAAAGAAAAGCTGGACTTGGGCACTAATTAAAAACAGCATGTGTTTGAGAAAAATAAAAATCATCGCAATTTGTGTATTTTGGTCACCTTCCTTTCTCAGCTTTATAAATCATGATAGGATATAGTAACTTCAACAAGTTAGTTGTAAATAAAATAATCAAATAACAAGATGAGAAATATATGAAAGTTTTATTGAATGTTGTTTTGAGCAAACTTAAAGGGGGGAAATGAAAACATATACAGGATGCTGGACTACTATACTCACTCCCCATCAAGCTGCGCAATCAGAGCCTCGAATGTTGCCCTTCTTCGTGGATCCTTCCTAGCATGCCTTCCAGCAATGGCATCAATTTCATCCACAAACACAAAACAAGGAGCCTGCATGGAAAATAAATTTTTAAGACCAGTACTCTTCTAGATTGAAAAAATATGCAATTTCCATCTTGACCTAATTCCTACTACTACTGTAAGAAAATAAAACCTCTATCTTGAGAAATGGATAGATATCTTAACTTGGAACCCTAAATTCCATCTTAAACAAAATACCCTCAATCAGTAAACTAGAGAACCATCGGTGTGAAGCAGTACCGGGAAGCTAAAATAGCAGGAAGCATATTTAACTCATTTTGACTTGTTTAATTTTTTTTAAAAAAAAAAGATATTAGAGAAAAATAAGGCACTGGCAGGAATTCTGTGACTCGTATATGACAGTTATCCACCTACAACATTCTCCATACAACATCAATGGAATGGCCCCTTGTCACCTACAATGCAAAGCGCAGTTTAAATCTTACTATGATGATTACATGCAAATAAATTACAAGTGAAAAGGAATACCCAAGTCCATTTAGCTGTTGAATAATGAAAAATAATCAATCTAAAACTTTGAACTTTGGGAGCACACATACAGACTAGGACATATCAATTCCAAACAGATTAATGCCAAAAGTAAACTGCAGGAAGCATCCAGAACAAACAAAAGAATTGAAAACTTGTACATAGACAACAGTTACTAACGCCCATCCTTGGATAGGGCAGAGCATTAAGGTATTTAAATTATTTTTCACAGTTACAGTGAGTGTGATGGCTTTAGATATATATAAAAATCATAAAACACTACAGGATGATCTAAAAAATTCCTTTCACTCATCATATTGCATTGGAAAGTTATAGTAGGAGGGAGCTTACATTTCTCCTAGCAATAGAAAACATCTCATTGATCCTTGCAGCTCCACTTTTCTCACTATCTGTAAACTCTGCACCAGAAGCAAAAACAAAAGGCAATCCACTTTCCTTGGCAAGTGTCCGTGCAAAAAGTGTCTTTCCTGTTCCAGGAGGTCCCGAGAGAAGGACACCCTGTTACATACATAACCACTATGCACTTCATGTTTTATCATAACTTTAAAGATTTAGTGCACAGCAGCAAGAAACTCAAAATTTTTACTAAAAAATAATAGTTACCCGAACAAACTTCACCCCTCTTTCATAGTATTGCATGGGATTGCCCATGTAGATCATTATCTCATCAAGAAGGTCCCAGACATCGCCCCCAAGTACCACTTCTTTATACATTGTTTTGGTTTCACCAACATCTCCAACTGGCTGGATGAGTCCAGGACAATGATGCTTTGAGGGAAAATACACACAGGAAGAAAATGAAACACACAAAGGGAGAAACTAAATCAATACCAGGATAAAATTTTCAGCGTATGCCATATCAAAAAGTTGATTGTACTTTTTGTAAAGAAATCGCTTAGAAGTGATATGTAATAGCATAGCGGCCTCCCTTATGAGCCACAGGATCAGTAATCCAGGCACCAATGCAATCAGAACTTTCAGAAAGTAATGTATCTGCCTTTTCTGAAGGAGATCTACTTCTACGCCAGAACCTGAGATAACCTCAAACAAGTATGGATCGAGGGGAATATCCACCTATCAAATGCAAATAAAAAGTATCAAAATAAGCCAAGAAGGCATGCGGTTCAGATTCACAGTTGCACAAAGAAACCCCAGACTTACAACATATTCTAGTGGAAAACCTTCTTTCATAGTTACATAAAGTCTTTTCAGGTCCTCTGTGAAGACAACAGCAGCAACCTGTAAGAAAATAACCCACGGAATTAGAAAAAGTCTGCATGTCTTTATATTAGAATTCTACATGTTTCCATTCCACTGCAATTTATTGCTTGGGTAGCACCAGTTTTAAGTATTTTATGTATAACATCATTAAAACTGGTTATATCAATGTCCCTTCTTTATTTTCCCATGAAAGAAGAAAATTTATTAATGATTAATGAATGAAAAAGAATAAAATTAGAGGGTGATGAATTCACTCTCCAAATGCCAATCCCACTGAAAGTTCAAGGAACCTGTCAGAAAGATCTAGATGTTGAGCACCATAAAGAAACCAATGAAAATCATTACCCCCAAAGTATCTAATTAGACAAATTGTTTTTCAAAAATCCTAAACCATCTAACATTGAAGTTAATCAAAAAGCTACGTATCAGATTAGCCAAGAAAAAAAGAAGTTACCCCAAGTTAAAGAATAAATTCAGCCATTACAGGCTACTAAAAACAGAAAAAGGGAAAGTTTTCTGTTTCTTGGGCACACATGGGGTGTACACTGTATGCACTCAACAGTTTAATACTTGAGAAATCCAACTCTAACAAAACTCCACATAAACCTAGGTTCCATTTAAAGAAATTGGGAGCCATGCAACTTTGAACACCACATCACAGAGAATAACACTTGCCTCGGAGGAATCAAGCTTCTGAAGAAAATAAGTGTATGGAAGTTTGGGACGGTAGCGCCACCATCTCTTAGATATCCATAAAGCCCTAGCTCCTTGCGTGTCTGTAACCTTTTCCACCACATCCTTGCGAAGGCTGTTTTCAACTTCTTTCATGTCAAACTCAACCACATATTTGGCATTTGAGGAATCTAATTGCTCAGCAAATTTCTCCTTTTTGAGAACCTCCTTCCATATATGAAGCCTCTCACGCCACGTTCCTTTACTTTCCTGAACTTCGCCTGATAAGAACGCATGAAAAAACATGCAAGCATGATCACAAAATTAAACCCAAGTCTCAGTCATTTCTTCTTCTTCTTCTTCTTTTGAAAGAATATCATCCAATTACTCACTACAATCACCAAGAGGACTAGGTTCACTGGTCATCCAGTTCATTTTTGCTTCTACTGCTAAGGGAATAGATTACAAAATAAGTCTATCTAGCTAAAAACAAGTAAAAGAAATCCAAAAACACATGGATAAATAGAATAATTTTGCAAGTTTATTATAAAAACCTGTTTATTATATTTATCATCTAGTATTGGCAACAAAATGCATGTATTTTCCTTATACCTTAAAAAAAAAATGAACCAAAGATACGTTCCCAAAATGGTTTTAAGTGTAAACTTCAGATAGAAGATTCCTTCAGGAAAGAATTTCCCATGCTTAACTAAGCAAGCACTGACACAAAGTTCCAGTGAAAATAAACTAAAAATAACAAAAATTCAGAGGCAAAACCATACTAAACAAAACTGAAGCATCTATCATGTTTATGCATGTCCAAAACCAACAGAATCACCAACTCACCTAAAATGCCCAAGTCTTCTTTCAAGTTTTTCTTTAGTTCTGCATTTAATCTCACATCTTTGTCAATGATTTGTTTCATATTTTCCTGAGGAGGTTCCTGATCATCTTCCCATGCGTCTTCTCCAACATAGGAAGTGTCCTGAATCAGTGTTCCATCAGGTCCTTCAATGAACTTCTTCATTTTCAGGCCTTTTGGTGTTGTATTTCTCCACATGCCCTTTTTAAACCTACATGTAAAAATCAGATACAGGATTATTTGTTAATTAAACACAGAACTTAATTAGCAACTTGATGTTCTATATAGTCCTATTCATCTCTTGTAGATTGCATTTGCAAATAAAAACCAAACTGCTGTACTTTCTAATATTAATAGGAGATGGTTCAGGAATCAAAGCCTCCATATAAGCTTCTGTTAACTCTCTTCTTTCTTGGTCTAGAAAAGGAGCTCGAATGGCAACATATATTCTTTGACAAGAAAACATCACAGCAAAAATATAGAGCAACAAAGCACCAACTCGTTTAGGCTCCCAATTCTTTAAGTCCTGCAAGTAGAAAATGTCTATGTTATAGTTTCAAGAAATTTTCTCATGGAATGACAACAAAGGAAAGATTGAAAAGGTTCACATTAAGGTTTTATGGGTTTCGGTGCATGAATCGCATTCTTCAGTTCCAATCTTCAAAAATGTTATTTCCTTGTCATTTTCTTCGTGCTTTGAAAAGCATAATATCAAAAAATAAAAAAAATACAGGTATTAAAGGTTTTAACTCTTAAAAAACAAATTTCTGAAATAGTAAGTTTTTAAGCCTCTGTTTTATTCATAACAAATTGTTTTGTCCTATTCTTCTCCAAAAGAACAAGTATTAGTTCCAGGTTACCTATTTATATTTATTAATCATTTATTCCAAACTGTTATAATACTGTATCCTTTTGCTTGAATCTTAAATTTTCTCAAATCCAATGACCATATCCTCCAGGTGCTTTCAATGCATGTGTATCACCCATTTTCACTTGCTTGCAAAGTTGTGTAGAGCAGAATGCTTCTCAAGTGATTTTTTCATCATATTCTGGAAGGGGGACTGAGGATTGGAATCTCAACCTTAAATCAAATTTCATTAATCTCGCATACCCATCACCACTTTACGTTCACAACGTGATTAATTCAACATAGAACTAGTTTTTTGAGAATCAACTTGATTGTAAGATGTGTTGGCAGTTTTTCACGGAGGTATCTTACTTCCATGATTGAACACCGATAGTATGTTCCTTATTGAACTTCAAAAAGAATATAGATGTTGCCATATTATATTTCAATTGCTTGAAGGCAGAAAGACAAACCGTGATGAGCAAAACAACATTACAGAAAGCATGCGATCACTTATTATGCAGGACTTGCTTCCATAAGTTTACAAGGTTCACAAAATAGAAACCGTTGTCCCACAGCTAGTCCATGCATATCATTAAAGAACATTGGTTGCTATATCTGTTCAAAATTTCAAACATTCAACAAATTTAGCCTCGTTCTACATAAACAAGTTAAATAATGCTAATACCATGGCCATTTTTCACCAAGTTCTTCATTCATTAACTTACCTCCGCACACTAAAATTCGAAATCATGTCAGGTTCATCTCATCTCCCGACACCTTCCTAATAAAAAATAAGTAAGTAAAGGTGTCTTACCTTCCAACGCTCCCATCTATTCCAATCCACGAAATCAGTTAACAATTCAGTCCTGAACCGAGTCAATGCAGCGTCACCTTTCTTGATATCACCCTTAATGCGCTCCACAAACTCACCAACCTTCACATTACCCCCTTCTACATCAAACCCAGTTTCCTTCTTGACGGACTCACCGAGTTTCAACAAAAACCGCTCCGTCCCCAGGCGAACAGAGCGAGTGAAAATCGGCCAAGAAAACCCGTCAGACCCATTAGCATTGGCAGAGGAATAGATTCTAAAGATGGGTTTTTTGCGCGAAATTCGGGGTCTTTGATTTGTGGGTAATTGAAAGAGAATTGGGGGGTTTTGAGCTGTTTGGGTTAGAAGAATTGGGGAGTGGAGAAGTGGGTTTTGTTTGTGAGGAAGTGTAAGGTTCATATTTGGTTTCGGTATGTTACGACATGAGAAATTTTTGAGGTTTTTCGAAGAGGAAACAGGGTGTTGTCGTCTTTTTTTTAGCTGCTGAAGAGAGAGCAGCTGGGCTGTTTTGGGTTTTGGAGGTTTATCTGAAACTGAGAGTAATGTTTCTGTCCAAAAATCACTAGTGGTCCCTGTACTTAAAGTATTTAGTCACGTCGACGCTTCTGGCGTTAATTGGGTCAAATTGACAGATTTTTCTAATTTAAGGCCGTTCCAGACCTTTGGCCAACTCTACTGTATAATGATATTATGATAAGATTGTTTTTTTTAACTGTTTTTTTTAATATATTAAAATATATTTTTTTATTTTTAAATATATATTTTTGATATCAATATATCATATATAAAAATATATATAAAAAATAAATATCATAAAAAAAACATAAATGATCTATCTTTATATTCAAATCTTCAACACACATCATTGTATTTTTAATTGTATTAAATATATACTAGTATTTAATATATTAATTCTATCCACTTTATTCAAAATGATACAATCATATTTTTCATTTTAAAAATATTATTACAGGAGTATAATTTTGATTTTTTTAAAAAAAATAAAATCTTTATTTTTTAAAAAAATCAATGATAATTTGGTTCCGAAACCTCTTATTTCTTAAAACATTTTAAACAATTTTGAAAAATATTTCTATTGTTTTATTATATAACCTTGACAGATTTGAAAAGAAAATTTTCATTTCATCATTTTGAGTGAAGAAATTTAATTGAAGAGCATATTAAGGAATTAGATACCATGTAGAACTGTAAACATATAATTAAAAATGTAATAATATAATATAAACTTATTCAATTATACAGGTAGCTATTAAAAAAAAAAAAAAAAAAAACAGTCGATGGACGTAGCTAGTATTTTGGTGCGTGTAAAACTTGTGCGGGCAACATGGCTTTTGATGAAACTTGGTGGTTCAGATAGAGCCAGCCCATGAGGCCATGATAGATCCAGTTGATACAGGCCCACTTTCCTTCCATTGCCAAGAGTCACGCACTATCTCCTATTGAGGGCGTATGTGCTTTCAACCAAGCCACGTGGCCCAACTCTCTGCTTTGAAGGGATAGACAGGCGAGAAAAAAATATTATTTTAAAATATTTTTAAGTGAAAAATATTTTAAAAAACAATAATTATTATATTTGCAAACATTCTCTATTTATATGGATTTAACATGTGACTAAAGTGTGCCTTGAAAACATGAGTTCACGAAAAAGCTTTTTAATGCTTAAATCAATATAAATGTATGAGAGAATTAAAAATAAATACTTATTAAAAAAATATTTAATTCGCACATAATATAGTGCATATTAGAAAAGATATCACACCAAAACTACATAAAAGGATGTAATTGAATATAATATGTAAGTAAATCGTAAAAAAAAAAAAAAATTATTGTCTAGAAAAGATAGCGCGTTATTTTTTTTTTATTGCGCACCGTCAGAAATGAATTGGATTCTTTCTACACCGGTTGAAATCTTCTAGTCTCATACCACGGAGAAAGAATTTTAGCTGCGTAGATTTTGATTCAACGTTTGTCGAATTTGGTGTACAATATGGGCAATGCTCAGCATCAGTAGTATCACCATGGCCTAGAAATGAGTTGATCATCTACTTTGCTAATCATGATAATGTTTTTTTTACTCTCTTTTTATCTTCAACTCAGTCCAGGACCGAGATAGTTTGCATCAAAGACAAATACTATACTTTAGGATTGGGGTTCCCAGTCATGCGCATGGCCATGGAATCGTGGAAGTCATTGCTGCTCCCATGAATATTATTCTAGTACTAACTACTGCTGCTGCTCTATAAGGTGTTGATGGCCATTCATGTTACAAAGCCAGCTCTTGTAGAAGCTTTCATATCATCTTGCATTGCTAGCATACTTTTGCCTGAAGAATCATGGCACAACATCCAACTGGAGGTAACTCTGTTGGATTCAGTGCATATTTGTGATCCTAGGATCCTTGCAAAACACTATCGTTACTTGTGTGTTTAATTTGTTTATCTGTGCAATTAAAGATTACTTCTGTCATTAACATAGTTTCTGTTGTTGTTTTTTATTGTTGCAGCCATGGCAATTGAGCAATCACCTGAGGAGATGGCACGATGGTATAGAGACATGTGCAGGCGCCTGAAGAGAGAAGCAGAGGAACCTCTGTTGCACTTCTATTGTTTCGTTTTGTTGAAGAATAAGCAAAATTTGCAGCGCCAAGCCACCATTACTAAATACCAGCATCCTATGTGGGCAAAATGACATGGGAATCTACTTATGCTTGGGCATCGTACTTATTTTAATTTATGCCATGCAGTTTCTAAGCGTAGTTCATGCACATCAATATCAGATACTCCATTGTTGTTGTTTTCATGAACAAATTGGAATATTTGTCACTGCAGAGATACACAACCCACGTTCAGTAACAACTCCAATTTACCATCGTTACTTGCGTTTTACAGCCATCTTCCTACCATTGTTGACTTTCAGCAATAGATTAACATGTTACAGTTCGAATGATTTGACCAAATCGGCAAAACCTAAGCTGGTCAGGTTACACTAATTTCAATCCCTCATGACCAATAATCACACAAAAAAAAGGGTGAACTTTTCTCCGAGCACAAACAAAATATCGTCAATAATGATTTATCTCATTTACAGCATGCATGTATAACAGATGATCCTGATACAAACACCACGGACAATCCAAATGGAAAACGTACATATCCAGTAAAATCACACTTACAGGGGAACCAATTAAGAAAGAATTACAGTTGTTGCTCTGCCCCGAAGCAAATGCTAGAGGATCTTCGTCTGTTGTTTACCGTTATTTCTTCTGTTCAATACTAAATGTTGAACCAGATTGAAAAGTAGGAAGTATGACAGGTTTCCTAGTGTAGTGCTTGCTTTGTGGTAAGAAACTGAAAATACTTGCACGCAGCTAACAGTTGGACTAACTTCAAAAACGTTTGCAGCTTAGGACGGCCTGACACTTGTATCAATCTCTAGATTGCTTCAGTTATAACTTAGGCCTGTGTACTGCATAAATCCGTCTCCATTTAATCCCACTTCTCACCCTATTTTTGCTCCCTTTTTTTATTATCCTATCATAGAACACGAGATAGAGCAACTGAGAGCATCAATTAGGGCAATTAAGCGGCAGGAGAAGAGAGGAGCAAATGAAGCCATATGAAACCAATTCAACTTTCGATTTCTTGCCACAGGGCCCATCTTGTCCTGCCAGAATAACAAGTCGAGACATTATTACAGGTATATCCAAGTAAAACAGGAGCAAGCCCAGCAAAGAACATGCAAAACATGAAAATGGAATCATTATTACCTTAAAAACAACGTGGAACAAAAATCAACAGTCACCTCATCAACCGGAAGACATAGCTTCTTCAATCCTCCTAATTACAACACTTAGACTGCCACCACTTTCTAATGCTTTAACAGCAGCTCGATGAGCATCCCTATGCCATTTTAACAAATTAAAAGATTGTAGAACAGACCACCTTGCTTGATTTGACATCTATACAGGAGGAAGTCAAAAGGAGTCAGAGTTAGCATTACTAGCAAAGGGAAACACAAATTTTATATAATGGTGAGAGAGATACCTGGGCTACAGATAATGGGGGTTGCAGAAGAACACAGGTACTCCTAAATAGGTTTTCATCATTTTCTCCGCCCTCTGCCTCACCGTAAACCAGAGCTTCAGCTGCAATGCCAGCAAAAAGCACCATGCAGTACCTGACCGCCATTCCAGATCACGCATTTTGGCAATTTGAGACCAGATATTAGTATGCATTGACGTGAGAGAATTCATATGGATGACTTACATAGCACAAACAATGCTCATATAGATGGGGAAACGAGTAATCTAGTTGCAAGGACACCAATATCATCCTGCTGAACACCTTCCATAAGCAGGTGCCTGGACAAACTGCCTAGTGCCTATTTGTTGTAAACTTGAAAGAGTTAGAAAGCACAGTGGCTATTTTCATGTTGTTCACAAAAACCACTCACATTGCTGCTTAAAGTTTATCTCCATATGAAATTACTCGTGGTAGTAAAAGGAGCAGCAAAAGCAGAAAGCAGTTAAAAATCTAATCACCATATGACTGACTGTTGTTCCTTCAATTGTATCGAACAATAGCATTAACCAAGCAATCATAAACAGTTCTTCACATCATACCCACCTGTCAAACGAAGTGCCACTGAGTTTCCCTTCAGCAAGCTCGTTACTCAGCTTTTCATCCCAAAACTGAGTTCCTGCCTGTATGAATGTGATATTTTATAAGTTGTTGCTGGCAACGCTGTTGCTAATTTGAATAAATGAACATATGATACCAGTGCAGATGTTATAGCAGTCATTAGGGTCAACAACAAGAACAAAGAGATAGTAGGAACCTTAATTATCAAAGCCAGCATCAAATGTTATTCCAAATAAAATGAATTAAAGATAGATACAATCAGGCAACAAAAAACAACAAGGACAAATACTCTGACCAACAACTCAAGGAAGCAAATAAAATACATCAACTTATTGCCCTCCAGGCCTTCACAACTATCATCATAACTTTTAACAAATACTCCAAATAACACAACCAGTCATCTATTCTGAAGACTCATTCCAACGAGGGTGGCACTACCAGAATCTTCCATGATTTCCAACAGTAATTTCAGGGGAAATTATCAAGTGCGGCATGAAAAATAATCACCGCAGGAAGTGAATTGCATCGTAGACAAAAATAATGAGCAAATGGAAACAGGCCAGCTGATCATAACAATAGTTATCATCATATAATTATTGTGAATATCTTTGGTTCACCATTAAGGAATCAGAATATAAGTTTGTATCATTCAAGAATTCTTTTCCTTTAATGTCAGAATGCTATACAGGTATATTTGGAAGGGTTCCTTACCTCCAATAGTGGCATGGTCAGCCACATATAGGGAAGGATTTTAACTAGCCAGATATATTTAGCAGCTATTAATCAATAACTTATGAAAAATACAGGGAGTGACAGCAAGTTTGTCCAAAGTAAGAGCAAATGACAAAAGTGAAGAGGGAACTGCCATAAAAATCAAAACGAGAGTAGTGAGTAGATACCTGCCCTTGAGTGCCCATTTGCATTGCAACCATGGGGTCTAAAATTACACCTCGAACCGGACAACCCATAAGATATGCTGCAAAAATAATTTTACAAGTAATTACATAGAATGGTACCAGCAAAAGAGAGAAACGATCTTTGAGAGTGTTGGCACGGTAACTGGCAACTGTTTGAAAAACATGCAAGTCAATGGGACTACTTAATGGACAGTGTTAAATGTGCAGAACCACATTAGATACTGATATTGTTTGTGTGCAATCAAAATACGTACCACAATTCCAAATGAAAACACTTACCCTGATTTCCCATTTCTTATAATAGAAAATGTCATCCAAACAAAGCATTTAAATCAAGTGAAAAGGTCCATACCTACCAAAAGATGGCCTGCTTCGTGAACTAAGATTCGACGCTTATTCGGGGGCCAGTAGCTTGAGATTTGAGCTAAACAAGCTCCGCCAAGGAATATAGAGTCTAAAAAGGCCAATCCTAAGATAGCCGCGAGGTTAACTCTGATATCAATCCCTCGGTCAACAAGAAAGTTTGCTCCTCCAGTAAACGCAATGAACACAAGGCTTGAGATCCCAGTTGCACCCCACTTCTTTGGTGAAAGTTTTGTCACTAAATGAGTAAACGGGAATGAAGCGTGCACACTTTAGTGTCGTTTAAAATAAATATGCACTAAACCAAACTATAATGCGAATTAGATGCAAATCAATTGAGAACAAAAAAACCAGGCAGACAAAACAGTACTGTATTCATGCTAGCACCTTCTAGACCAGTAGAAGACTGCAACAAGATTGGTGTAACTTCCCTAGGTCCTTCCAAAACTGCATAAATTGTAGCCCAAAAACATAAAGTAAGTATCTAGTTTTTTCTATAGCCATTACATCCAAAGACAGTCTATTTTAGCAAAATAAAAGGTTTAAATCTTTGTACAAAAAAAGAAAGAAAATATAAACTTACCAATGTTGCTAAATTTTCCAAAACTGGGCAAGAACCCCCTGTTCTTGAGGAACCCATAAGCACTGGAAACGAGTCTCATATCATCAGCATTCAAACAAGTGTCCAAAACCTCCCAATCCCTCTCTAACACATCAAACAAACCCAGGTCACCGAGTCCAGACCGAGTCGCTGAGTCATTTGAGAAAGACCCGTTAACTGAATCAGCTAAACTATCATTGTTTGTCTGGGTTTCTTTGGATTTCAAGAACCTAAGAGCTCTGGCAAGGTCTTTTCTTTTCACAGCATCCTCGTACTCTTTCCATTCTCTTAGAGCTGCTCTTGGGATGGCTTTGAGATTTCTATTTGGTGGTGTTCGGGGGCAAGGAAGGGAAAATTGGCTAGAAAATAATAGTTGTTGGGACGAGAAAGCCATGAAAGGGAGATATGAAAGCTTCGGTGGTTGAACGACGGGAGAACCTGGAAAGTTTCTGCCAGGACAGAAAGCAGATAGATATCCATGAAAAGAAGGCCGAGCAGTCAATGTGGGCTTTAGCCCGATTACATGTGAAGAATAAACTTAGCTTCCAAGGACGGTCCATGGCTAACCTTGGCCAGTTAGCCATGTAATAAATATTCTTCAGTTGGCTCTCTAGGCAAGAAATTTGGTTTTAATTTTCTAGAGAGAGCCAGTTAGCCTGTTTACTCTTGAGTTGAGTTTTATAGAAACATGATTTCTGGGTGTGTTGTTATGCTTATGAATCTGTTGATTACAATAATAGGCATCTAGCTTCTGAATTTTTAGGCGTGTTTCTTAAATATAACTATAATAATATCTGCTCTGTGCTGTATATTTATATTATTTTTCTAATAAAATATTTATACCATGTTGAAAATCTAAAATAAATTAAGTATAAGCACGTTGTTGTTTTTTATTTGTTTTTAATGGAATAAATTCTTAAAAAAACTATTTTAACTGATAAACAACATTATAGATCTTTATTTGGATTTAATAATG
>Ga0325405_1002505_pt1 | contig 18892 bp, 3 predicted proteins | sample PopdelMetagenome_21_FD_205663 | JGI IMG/M metagenome (GOLD analysis project Ga0325405, IMG submission 205663) | Populus deltoides microbial communities from Bellville, Georgia, United States - Xylem-Control-R2 | ecosystem: Host-associated > Plants > Phyllosphere > Stem > Wood/Secondary xylem...
TGCTTTCTTCCCCTGTTATATTTTGTGGCTTGTACCTCTAGAGCAGTTTACGATACACTATATATGAATATATGTAACCTGTTAAAGATTTAATTTAATTAAAAAGTTAAATTGTTAGGTGAGTTCTCATGATATAATTTATATTATTTTTTAATATATATTTTTAAATAAAAGCTCTTTGGACTTAAAATTTACACAAACTTACGTTACCTTGTGTTTAATTTTTATTAAATAAATGAGAATGATAAAATTTAAACTTATGATCATTTAGTTATCAAAGCTTCGATGCTATATTAAAAAATCAATTCAACCAAAAAACTTAAACTGTTATCCCAGTTTATTCGGTTTCTTCAGTTAAATTTTTTTGGTTTTATGGTTGATTCAATTTTCCGTATTATTTACTCTAATTAATTTGTTATATCAAGAAGATCTCAACCTATCACTCGACAGGCGACACTTTTTACTAGATTCACAATCTAATTAAAGTGACAAAGATATGATAACTCTAGATTAAGAATTAACACTATGCTGGGCTCACTCCAACACAAGAAGGACAAGCAACACGTTTTCTGTCCAAAAAATATGATGATCAAGCAAATGATGCTATACTCTCTCCATCTCTCTGAGAAAGTTGAAATGAAACATAAGATGGGCAAAAAGAGTTGTCGGCATCACTGTGCAGTGATAAGACGCGAATATTTTAATCATGTTTGGATCCTAATTCGTTCATCTGGACGGTATTATGGACTCGAATCTGTACCCTAGGCCCTGGGACAAGGACAGATAAATGTATGCTTAGATGTTACCTAATATATACTTAAAAGTGTAGCAGGACTTTATGAGATTTTTTTTGAAAGAATTTACTACTAAATAATAGTCTCAGCTCATAATAATAAGAGTCTAGCTTTTATAAATATATATATTTTTTTAATATTGATTTTGCTAGCGGATTTATGAAATAACGATGCAAATATTTAAAGTTTTTTTTAGAAAATATATAAATGTAATTTTTTTAATTCTTATTTTCATATACTATGTTACTATGATTTTCTAGTTTTTTTTTTCAATTTGAAAAGAATAAATTTCCCATTTTATTACTCATGTTTAGTAATATTAGGGTTAATCAATAGCTTTATGATGGATAAAATCATGCATTTTGAAAATCTTTTCGATATTTTTTTATCTTTGAATGTTTTAAATTATAACAAAATTCGCTTTGGCTTATGTAAAATAAAGATAAGAGAGAGGATGTGTCATAACAAAGCAAGAGTTGATATATAACAGAAATCAATTAAAGCAATAATCATGTTTAATCAACGAGTCATATCATCACACCGTGATAATATATAATAATCTCAAAGTTATTTCATGTTCGAAATGATTGACAAATATATATAAAATAATAGCAACACTAAACAACTTGAAGTCACTAACACATTTATTTAATGTTAGTTGGCATGGTGGTATCTATAATATTGAGGGATTCATACTGTATATGAAAAGTACTTAACATCCAACAGTCACCGACTAATAATGTCTACTGTTTATCTTGTTTTCTACTTCATTGAAACTGCCCGCCAATGGTTATCACGTATCAATTCAGAAACTTGGAAGTATATCGTTGAAATATGGTCCCCATCATTGAAAGCTCGATCCCCTGACATGCATTTACTATCAAGTTTGTACATCGATGGAGGGAGGGAGGGAGGGAGAGAGGAAAGGTAACATGCTGAGAAATGTTGTGGGTATAATTAACCGATCGAGTATGGAAGGAAGGAATTGTACTGCACAAGAAATCTAGGATTGGCTGGTAAAGTATGGGCTTTTGTGGGAGTGGGAGGGTGGGGATACACTTCATATTCATTAAGCAGTAACAATATTCTAGAACTGACAAGGTATGGGGAACAAACTCGGTTCCTCATAATCGTCAACAATAATGAACATTAATTGGATGCGTCCGGTAAGGTCTACTGCATGCTGGACAGAAACTAAGGGATTTCTACGGATTGTGGTATTTGATTCTGTACAATTTGCAGCTATCCCTCGCAATGGCAGTCTCTTCGCCTCCCTCAGTGGTTGTGTAGCTATAAGTTAACTCTCCAAGTTCCTGATATCACTCTTGCCAATTTTAAGGATGGAATTCATTGCGCCATTCCATATTTTGATTGGTTACATAGACATATAACAAATTTTCATACGTCACTAGGTATTCTCTGCTTAATTTGGACCAATCTCGAACTAAAATGACACGGTTTTGTTCATGGAAAAGTCACCTTGTAGGGAAGATGATGAGGGGTTAAAACTCATGTGAGATGGTATCCTTTTCTACTACGAAGTCAACGAGGATACAAAGGGTATGTCTTTTTGTATATTTTAAATTTAAAATATAAAAAATTCACTTCAAAATTATAATAAAGATCATAAATTTAATTTATTTTTTGTTTTTGTCTCTTCAGTCAAAATCATTTCAAGGATTGGAGTGGCAAGCTTTTCTGACGCGTCCAAACTCAAAATGCCCAAGCTTTTCTGAGTTACGGCAAAACCATTTCAAGGATGGTTTTTACCAATATGCCAAAGAAAGAGGCTTACACCACCATCACAATACTAGACAAACATGCTGCTTACTCTATCAAGTAGACAAGTAAAGTTCTGTAAATACAACGATGTTTGAATAATGAATCCTTTTTGGTATGCTTTTATTACACCACCAAGCTGGATTGGAGTGGAGAAAGTCTGTATTGAGCCTGGATCCACCCAACCACTAATAGAGAGGACCACAAATTAATTCCATATTAAAAGCTGCAATAAGATCATGTACTAATTATCAACTCCGTGGTAGCTTCGAGCGTATTGGTCAAAACAGCTCACTGTAAGAAGGGCTAGGCAACATGTGGGAAATTATTGGCTCTCCTAACACAGCAAACGTTCTACCAAAAATATGTAAAGAACAATAAAGGTAATTTCCAGCAGAGTACTTCATAGAGTTGCCAAGGTGCAATTAATGGTAATCGATTGGGACAGATGATTTCTATGAAGACGTGGGCGGAGTATATAATGGAGTGGCCAATATTCTTGCATGTGTAGTCGGAACTATGCTAAGAGGAGAATATTTACTATACTAACTCCTGCGAGACAGTACAGTACGTAGTAGTAATTGATAGAAACCTCAATCATTGTGGGCTCGAAACTGCGGGAATACCTTTGGTTAAGAAATGGTTTCAAGAGTAAGGAGATTTGATCACCTCAGAGCTCAGACCTCAGTACTGCAATTAAGGCCCGAGCTACCACAGAATGAGATGATCCAGCGTGCTGCCCGTTTAGAAAAATCAAAGAATGCTCATAGGCGGGTCATGACATGTAGATGTCTTAATATTGTCTGCTATGTGAGTGATTCAAACCCAGGCACTGGCGCCAGGCTGCATCGATCGAAGGTTATTTAGCATTTTTATTGCTACTAAGCGGTGCACAAAAAACAACAGCAAGGGAAAGAACCACTTATTCTCTGGAGAAGCTGATCTCAGTTGTTCCACGAAATTAATGGCTATTGATACGTGTAAACATCAATATCAACAAAACACTGGGTGGCCCAAAAAATCATTGTACAGGCATCAAAGTGCAACCCCGAAGTATCAAAATAGTATTGTAAAGGATAGACAGATGATTATTTTCGTCAAGCCTAGCTAGTTCCACGTATCAAGTTTGCATTTTTGTCAGGGCTAGCCCATGACTTGATCACGGGTATTGAAGTGAATCTGAGAACTGACCGAGTTCATAAGAAATTAGCAACTTGTTGTTTTTAACCCAGATGGTCATAGTCAGCTTGCCTGGGGTGGGGTGGGGGTGGTCTGAACAGCTACGCTTGATGGAATGGATATCAAATCTGAGGGCCAAGAGTCCCATGTTCTGGTCCCAATATTACAGTTCCCAACGGTACCAAACTAATTAGTTCTAGGGAGCATCGAATTCTAAATCAATGTCTGAAAGGGAAGAGAATTCCAGTTGAATGATTCAACTCTGCAGCAGAAATTGAGAAAACTGCCCTAGTGATGGACATAAAGGAGTGGCCATGTTCGGGTTTTTAAATGACCATGCAGGTTATAAAAGAAGTGCACATGGAGGAGCTACGATTTAAGAGACAAGGTATCAGTACTATCGTAAAGTACATCGCTATAAAATAATACTAGAGGATATTATTAACTGATAAATGCAATGCTTTACTATTATTAGTCTTGGATCTAGATCACCTTAAACAATGCTTTGCACAGAAACCCTAGCAGAAAACACCAACCACTCATGTTAAAAAAAAAAGAAAAAGAAAAAAGAAGAAGAATATTAACAACCTGATCGAATCCTGATGAGAGAAAATAAAGATTAATTCTACGATGGAGCCCAACACCCACTAGCCCATTCAGCTGAAATTAGCAGCGTGCGCAGTGCAGCACAGAGGCACAGACTGATTAAACATATTATAGGTGAGGGGTGATAATGCATCAAAGTGGGATTAGATAGAGAACATTTCACTTGTCGTTTTTCAAGAGCAAGGGAGATAGACATGGGATGCCAAATCTTCGTTTTCAGAAGATTTGAAACGATATTATTTATTATTATTATTATTATTATTTAATGTAACATATACTAAATATTCTTGGTATTTTACTGTAGAAATAAATAATGAAATGTCAAGGAATTTTTTCTTTTAATTTCAAATTTATTTTTTATTTTATCTTTCAACATCTTATTTAATAGATTTATTGTGAATTGATCCTTATAATTATTTTTAAATTTATTTTTTATGAGGTTATTACCATTTTATGATCAAAGTTGCGAGTTTTACGAGTTAACAAGGTTGACTTGATTTTTGTTTTTGTTTTTTTAATTGATTTTTTTTTCAATTTAATCCTTTAACATTAGATTGATTGAAAACTAAACTTTATTTTTTTTATTTGTTTTTTGTGGGATTATCATGATTTTATAACCTAGGTCACAGATTAAGCCGATTAACTCGAGTTTTTTTAATTTGTTTTATTTAGTTGATTTTTTTTAATTTTATCATTCAACATTGGATTTATTGAGAAGTAAGCTTCATAATTTATTTTAATTTGCGTTCTATGAGGCTATCTCAATCTCATGACCTAGGTCACGAGTTTGGTTGATTGACTCAAGTGGTTTTTTATGTTTTTTTTAATTGATTTTTTTTAAAAAATTATCATTCAATATCAGGTTGATTGAAAATTGAGTTTCACAATTTATTTTGATTTTTTTTCTATGGTATTATCCTGATCTCATGACCCAAATTTGACAGGTCAACTCAGGTTAACTCGAGTTATTTTTTTAGTTGAATTTTATTTTTAATTTTATCTTTCAACATTGGTTTGATTGAAAATTGAGTTTAATAACTTTTTTTTATTTGTTTTTTAGAGGTTATCAAGGTTTTATGATCAGAGTAATAGAATATTTGATAGGTTAACCCGAGTTAATCTATTATGTTTTTGTTTTAATATTTAAAAAAAAACGTGTCTTGATTTTTTTAATCAAATTATCTTTTTATCAATCATTCAGGTTGTTTTTAGACATATTAAATTGATTAGATCACATTAAATCAATCAATATATTAACAAGATGTGAACATTTTTTTCACATAAAAAAAATAAACCAGCCCAGCATAGTGCAGATAATAATCTATTTTCTTTTAAAAGTGCTAACTAAAACTTCTGTTAAAGTTTTTAAATAAAAACCAGAAAAATGGAGATAAAACTTTAAAGGAAAATATTGTATTATCATACAAATCTGGTTAGTTTGTGGTTCTAATCCAAGGGATCACGGTATCAAATCTCTTCTTACAGTCCACTAATGACTTCTGATTCCCACCTTGACAAAAGAAGAAGGTATCAGGACACCTATACAAACAATTATCCACCAAACTCACATTAGCAGAACCCGGTTTTAAACCCATCAGAGCACTTGGAATTGGACCAAACAAGTAGTTCCCACCTAATAATAGCCTCTCCAACGAGGACGCATTGCTCCTGGGAACAGCCACTTTCAAAGCATACTGGGATGGTATCATTCCTGTAAACTTGTTATTCTCTAGAGACAAAGATGACAACTTCGGCATTGAACACAAAAAACCTGGTAATATGCCTCTAAGATCATTGTAGCTCGAATCAAGAGCTATTAACTTGCTAGTTAGACCCACTGTACCTGGAACTTGCAGGAACGTGAAATTATTATGGGAAAGGGTAAGTTGTTGAAGAGAAGGATGGTCAAAAAGAACTGATGAAATTGGACCCGATAACTTGTTGTGACTAAGATCCAAGACCTGTAAGAACTCCAAATCGCCTACATTAACAGGTAGCTTTCCTCGTAAGTTGTTGTTTCGCATAGATAGCTCAACAAGAGACACCGGTAGTGTTGAGGGAACTTCACCAGATATTTGGTTATCACTAGCATCCAGATAATTCAGGTCTTTGAGAGCACCCAGATCAGGAAACTCGCCAGAGAGATTGTTTTCTTGGATTTCAAGCCTTTTTAAGCTTACAAGTGAGTTGAAGTTTGATGGTATGGATCCATGGAGACTGTTGTTATCAAGATAAAGCTCTTCGAGGTGGGCTAGAGAAACGAGAGAGACGGGCATTTTGCCAGAAAGCAAGTTCATTGAGAGACTCAGTCGACGGAGCCGAGTGAGGTTGGAAAGTGAGTCTGGGATTGAGCCATAGAAGGAGTTGTCTGATACATCAAGAGTTTGCAAGTAAGGCAGATTCCAGGTGGTTGAAGAGAGTAAACCAGAGTAACCCACTGGGTCAAGAGTGATCTCAGTGACTCGGAAGAAACCAGAAGCAAACCAGTCACACCTGAACCCACAAGTGAATCTGTCACTGAAGATATGGTCGCATGGATCCACTGAGAAGTCCCACGAGCTCAAGCAAGATCCGGGAGCTATGGACTCGGGGTGCAACCCATGTTTTAGATCCTTGAGCACTCTTATGTCTCCAGGGTGCGTTCTTGAATCTACTTTAAGCAACAATAAAGTGATCATCAAAAGGAGATACTGTAGAGAAAGGTTGAGATTGCATATGCTTTTTGACATTTTCACAAAGAGTGACTAGATAAACGTAGATAGGGAAATAAGTGACTGAATGTTGGATCTGGGTTTAGAACGTGGTGCAGGGAAGCAGTAACTAGAAACTAGAGAGTAAGATACTTCGATTGTGCCGTGCGAATTGGGTTTTTGAACTCCTTATTTTATAGAGACTAGATATATAGAGTAGTGAGATATGACAACGGCCATCAGTCATATTCAAACCGTTGGACTTGACTGCAAGGAATGTAGCAGGGTCCCATGTGAGATCCTCTGACTCGGCATGAACTGAGTACATGCAAAAATTAAAAAAAGAAAAAGAGAATCCAATAGATACAGAAATTGATTAGCCGGTTCTGGTGGTTTTCCATGTTTCTGCTCAGATCACTCTTGACCCGGTGGGCTACTCTTCATGTATATCAGTGCAACAAATCATTAAGGAATATTGCAACCTCACCAGTGAACTCTCGGCTCAGGATTTGCGAACTGTTGTCTTACAAAACAAAATCAATCTGACAGGTAAAGTGGAGAGCACAGTTTAATTTTTTGAGAGTGAAACTCCTTTGAGAGATTGAGAAATGACTTTGATGGGAGATTGAAGTTTATTTCCAGTCTTATCCTTCAAAAAGTAATGAATAAGTGTTAGAAGATATGGTAGTTTAAGAGATAATTTAGAGGTTTTAGTAATTAGAAATTGAAATGAAAGTAGACTGATAGTTAAGGTTTTTAGTTGTAGTAATTTAGTAAAAGAAGGGTTTAATTTATAGTTTGGAAATGGCTGAAGGATCTGGGATGCACAATGCAAAGTCTTTCTAGATAGAAAATATAATACGAGGAGAGTTTTAGTACAAAGGCTTTAACCTTAGCAATGGTTTTTGCTTAGTTTAGAATTAACTTGTAATTTGTAGTATTTTCTATAATTAATCTCTAGAATCTTTTATAAATGCATCAATAATCTAATACTCTTTCTTAATGGATTTAACTAATACTCCAAGTTAATCTTGTAGTACCTCGAACTTGACTCGTGAAAGCTCTTTCATGAAGCTATTTGCTACTTTTTTTTTGTCTTGCAATACTCGAACTTAATTTCTTTATTGCCAGCTACTTCTCATAGAAAATGATATTTGATTGATATGTGTTTGGTCTTGTTATAAAATACATGATTTTTCATCATAGTTATTGTTAACTTATCATCAGATAATATCATTGTATATCTTCTAGCATTCTTCTAAGTCATATAACTTAACTTGTTGCTCCTGCGGTTGTCACATGCTCTGCTTTAGCTATTAATTGTGATACAAATTCTTGTTCTTTAGATGTCTAAGAGAATACTCCAAAATCAAGTGAAAATATGTAGTATGAAGTGTTACTCATATTATCAATTGATCCAGCCCAATCATTGTCTGTGTATCCAATTAGTCTTGCTTTTGTAGTTGATTTATATTTTTTTTATACCCTGCAAGTATCTAAGTATTCTTTTAGAAGCTCCAAAATGAATTTGGCTTGGACTTTGCATGAACCTCGATAATAGACTTGTTGCATACATTATATATGGTCTTGTTATTGTTAGATATAGTAAACTCCCTATTAAACTTCTGAATGTTGATGCGTCCATCTTTTTTTATCCGTCTTCCTTCCGTAATTTTTCATTATTTACAAGTGGAGTGGCAATTGCTAATTTTTTATCTGATTTTTTTCAATTTAATCCTTTGACATTGAATTGATTAGAAATAATTGAGTTTTATAATTTTTTTTATTGGCTTTCTATAGAGTTATCACAGTCTTTTAACTTAGGTCGCAGCTTAAACCGATTGATTCAGGTTTTTTTATCCTTTTTTTAGTTGAGCTTTTTTCAATTTCATCCTTCAATGTTGGATTGATTGGAAAATAGGCTTCATAATTTATTTTAATTTGCGTTTTACAAGGTTATCTTGATCTTATGACTCGAATCATGAGTTTATTCAGTTGACTCGAGTGATTTTTTGAGTTTTTTTAATTGATTTTTTTAAAATTTCATTTTTCAACATTAAGTTAATTGTAATTTAAGTTTTAAATTTGTCTTGATTTTTTTAAAGGGTTATCTCGGTCTCAAGCCTTAGGTTTAACAAATTAACCCGGGTTCACTCAGCTTATTTTTTTAGTTGATTTTTTTTTGTTTCATCCTTCAGCACCGGGTTAATTGAGAATTGAGTTTAATAATTTTTATTTTATGTTTTTTCTATAGGGTCATAAAAGTCTCATGATCTGAGTAGTAGATTTGACATGTTAACTATAGTTAATTCAAATTGATATAATATATTGTTATTTCAATACTTAAAAAAGATTTCTTCTTGATTATTTTTTTAGTCAAGCTATATTTTTATTAATCATCCGAGTTGTTATTAACCTGCTAAGTTAATCAGGTCGTATCAAATCAATTCACATATAATTTAAATTTTTTACGCTAAAAAACATATTAATATTATTTAAATATTTTTTTACGTTAAAAAAATAAATTCAATCCAACCCGTCGCAGCATAGCACGGGAAACACCGTGTGGAATATACCTCTCTACCATGAGAGAACATTACTCCCTCTTTCGAAGGCAGCGGATCTACATACAACAGACTGAACATAGATTACAGAAAGAACCCAGAAAGCACAAGGAAAAAAATTAGCACCTTCTGAATACGCTCTGATTCATGGTGCGATTCAAACCAGGTGCTCCTGGGTTTGGTTCTTCTGGGCTAGATATTGCTTCACACAAGTTTGGTTTATCTCAAATATGAAAGGCATTCCCCTAATCTGCAAAATCACAAACACCGAGCAATTACTTATGATTAGGTGTATAGTGCAAGCATAAAACTTTGAGGAATAAAGCATGTAGAGGATAAAACCATTCATGGATTAAGACAGCAGTGTCCAATTGCAACAAAATAAATTGCCTCTGTTAATGTTAGGAGAAAACAAATTTAAGGTTTCCATAGGAACCTACAGATGCTGTTTAATGGTGGTCAATTATGTGGGCTGTGAAAAAAGTGATGCTAGAGCGGTTGGCACTTAAAAAAATAGAGTGCAATCTTGCAGTCAAATCACAGCATTGAGAAACTATTTAGGCTTTACACAATGCGAAAAAACAAAGGGCAGCTGGGAAGAAGAGAGGAAGAGACAAAGTTTACAAGCGCATATACAGAAACAGTCAAATTCTCAACATTACCTCGTAGGCTCTTACCTAATGGGTGTCAGTATGTGAATGAATGATATACAAGAAAGAAACTACATTAAGATTCAAGACAAATCAATTCAAGATGATAAATACTCTTTCTAAAGATGGCAGTACCAACAAAATGAAGAGGGTCATCTCATTCATTGTAAAAGCCTCAGTGAAAGATGGCATATCTTTCATTCTGTCTACACGAAGTTTAAACTTGGTCATGATAAATGGCCGATTTTGTTATTGTTAAAAATTACTTGCATAAACCCTGATAGGTAAAAGCAGGCATGGAAAAAGCCAACAAAAAGTTCAGCACAGATAAAATTGCAGAGATCACTACATAGAAATTCTACACAACAAGAACATCTTATTAACCATGCATAATGCTGAAGAAAGACCTATTGCAACAAACCTCAATCAAACAACCAGAAGAAAGGCTTAGACTCTGTCCAGGGGCTATTTCCTTGTCATTCACTGAGAGAGAGCACTTGCCAAGGTTTTTCAGATAAAAAGATCCACTTGTGTCCAAATTTATAGTGGCCTAAACAGAATAAATGACTAAGTTAAATGCACTTAAAGAAAAAAGCAGGCGCCTTAGTGGACTAGCAGAGAAAGGTAAAAATAAGAGACATTGAATTTAGAAGGGAGAAAGCGTGGTGTGCATGATGGAGCCAAAGGAGGCTAAATTAAAAAAGATTACTTCATTCTTTTCGGCCACTACAACTTGAGTAAACTTTACTCGAATCTTTTGGTTTACAGCACTTCAAGATCCAGAACTCCCACATGTATTCTTGAATGGCCAGCAAGGCAATCACAAGTTTGATTTTCATGTAATTTTGCATTGCTATTACAAATTTTGTTAAAAATAAAATAAATGTAAATACCATCATCAATTTGAACCTATCTTAATCCATATATAATAAACAATTTTCACTTTTCATGACTCTTTAACATGCAAATTTTCTTAATTTACCAGTTTGTTGAGTTAGTAAATGCTGGCAAGATGTTTGAAAGAAACCCAGCAAATCCTTGAAGTTCCAAAAAGAACAACAAAAAAACTTTTTGAATTCTAAAACCTTTAGGACACAAAAAGAAAACGAGAATAAGCCAATAACAGTACCATTAAAATGCATCAATAAACTTGGACAGATCTCACCTGCCGTCGAGATATTTTATTAGCTCGGCCTTCCCTTCCCAAGTCAATGTCGACAGTAACATCTTCTGTTGCTCTACCAAGTAACACCTGCATGGTCACAAGAAAATTCACATACACTTGAATCCTACTTGCCAACCCAAGACATGAATTCTTAGCTTTATGGGCTGTCAAACATTATATTTAGCTTCAGAATTTAAGCTCCATACAAAAAAGTGAAAAACAGCATCTTATTGAGGTTCCATAGTCTTAGATTTAAAAAGAAAAAGAAACATAATCACCTACTCCTAACTAGCAGGAAACGTTATTCAAGCTCAAAGATTTGTTACCGAACAACAAGATTCCTAAAATGACTTAAATGCCCGCTGGAAATCTCCAAATTAACCTTACCTATAGCTGAGAATTTTGATATTTTCTTACATGTGGAACCCAGGGGTCTCTGTATTGCAAAAAAATCATCCAAAAGTTCCAAACCACTTGCCCTAAAGTATTTTTTTTTATTATATAACTTTTCACGTACAAGTTTAGTTAACATTTGCATCCAATCAATTGAAAATAACATGATCAATTATAAAAGTTTATTATTTCTTGGTTTCTGTCCCTTTTGGATAATAGATGAATATTTATGTTAGATGTTAAAAAGAATGCCATGCTTGTCTGTATTTATATAGAACATTATTTTCATTATTTTACATGCTTTTTTAGATGTAGTTTATATATACATACAAATATTATTCACATTATTATTGATATCGATACAATAATTCTTAAAACAGAATGCAGTAAGAATATTCTCTTGACAAGTTTACTGTTTCATCTTGATTGAATTTGCAAATGAGATAAAAGGAACCAGAGCACCAAACCAAGTTCAAACCAACCAATGAAAGAGAAAACAGGCAGATTTTTCAAATAAATTAAGAGTGATTAGGAAATTTCATTGGGGTATTTAGGTCACTTCGACAATTGCTGTGCGGTTAACAGATACGAGGTGTGCGAATAACATTTCCCCTAACTTGTGTAACATGAATATCTATCGTACAAAGTTACCAAACTGTCCAGATAATTTACTTTTACCACTCAAGTAGTGCTCCAGATACACAATTTGGATGAGCATTGAGTCCATATATAAAGTTATAGCTCTAGTTGTGGTTTTGTAGGCGAGGCAAAGTACAAAGGAATTAAAAAGAACAGGACTCCTTAGAGCAAATACCCAACATAGTAAGCAATCAAGTAAGTTTGCAGCTTTGAAATACCTCAGGCTTCTTAATATAATGTTTTGAATGGCGACCATAAATAACTGCAAATGCTCCACGAGATGCAATGGATCTTTGCATATACGAACAAGCACCCTGCTCCAGCCTTATGATTGCTCTCTTCATGTCCTCATGCTGATATCTTGAGACTGCAGAGAACAATTGAAACTTATATGCCATGCTTAGATACAATGCATGTACACAGTACATTACTTTTCAAATGTATGTCAATAAACTCAGTTAAAGATACTAATATGAAGCACAAGAACATGTGCACTTAAACACGCGTGCACTAAGGCGAGCACAAACGCACAGATGATAGTGTATGTGATATCTTTCAATGATTTCAGTTATGAATACTGACATAGAACTTCAATCGAATCAAAGTAACTATCAATACAGGCAGCATATACTGGTATTTTCATTGCTGTGCAGATTACAACAGCATAGAGATTGTCTTAATTTTGCTCTCATCGTGTCAGAAATGCAAAACAACATTACACATATAATATGATTAACTAATACATACCTGTCTAAGTTACTGTGTGCATCTATGATCTAATAAAGCATTTATTTTCAAGAAAAAAAGGCAACGGGCAATTAAAAATATAAACAGATACACAGAATAATGCTAGAGATTTGTAAGAACATCCCCAGCCCCAAGATGCAAAAGATAGCACCAGGGTGTATCATCATGCTATAACAGATTTCAAGCATGGCAAGGACTAACAGGGTACAGAGAATTATTGCAAAGCTTGTGGAATGTTTCCAGTGGATCCATACATAAGAAAAGTAATTGCTAGGTACTAAGCAGACTGTATGTTACCTTCCTCACTGCAATACAAATCCTGGTCCTGTGGATCTAAGTCCATATCAAGTATCTGATAACAAGTGGAATTGCAAATATATATTATAAAAAAAAGGGAGAAATGGTCAAAAGAAACCGAATAATGACCCATCTGTTTGAAGGTTAGTGCATGGTTACCATTGCTTCAATTTCTGAAAAATACGGTACATCATCATCACTCTGGATAGGTGGCTCAGCTGGATCTGATATTGAATGGTTTTCCACTAGTTCTGAAGCAGCAATATCTGAAGAGCCCACTTTCATATGTGATGCTTGATGATTTTGAACTCCAGCTGGAGCATCTTCTGCCTGTTTAACAGCAGACACATTTGTCTGGGGATATGTAAAGCAATCAGAAACGAAATCCAGTTTCTCTGTTAAAGAATCTGCTGAATCATGACTCATATGCTTCACCTGTGGGGTTTCTGTAGTTTCTTCCTTCACTTTAGCAGGAACAAGAGTTTCCATCTCAGTGTCTGCTGAATTAAATTGAGTTGAACCACCAGAAGCAAAACCAGCACCACCCCTGTGAGTGGCTTCACTGCTGGGCAACTCAAATTTCAAAACATGATCACCTGCAGGATGGAGTAGGCCACGCTCTGGCATCACCTGTAATCTGGTCATCTGAGAAGATGTGCGTGTAGGATCATCTAGATCCCTATGCACCACTACTGGAACTCCACTTTTTTTATTACTTATTAATTCCTTAACAAATAAAGAATTTGGTTTGCCAGCATCTTGAGAACTTCTTGATGCTAAGGAGGCAGCTGAACTTGGGTGCCACTCATTGGGGAAGAGTATATCACCATTGCATGGGATCTCTGTGTCCTCAGAGTTTAGCACACAGCAAATAACCCCATCTTTCACCTCAGGATGAGGGTCTAGAACTGATGTAGATGAAACAAACTGCATCTCAGAATTACAAACTACATCAACACTGTAGTGAGACCCTCTATCCTCCCATAAGTTTCCAGGACACACACCAGAGTGATTTTTTAGACAGTCTGCTGATATTGATGATTCTGGTTCAGTTACACTGGGCATGTGATTTTCATTTTCACTATTAGGTGAACTCAATAAAATTGTATTGAGACAAGCAATGTAAGGATCAGTGCTGAAATCTTTTCCATCAACATCCACACCAGACCCTTCTTCATCATTAGACAAATAATTGGTAAGTTCAGCCAGAAAATCTTCTGTACTGTGAGAAGAATTTTGTGGCACATCAGTCAGCATTTCCATTTTTAACTTAGAGTCTTCATGGAGATCATCATATTCTGTCAAACATCTATTCTTAATATCACCATCATCAAGAAGTGAAAAGGTATCTCCCGGGTGCAGATCTTTGTCACATAATCCAAGATTATTTGGAATATAAGGCGCTGAAATCACTTCATCCATTCTCCACATTGGCATCTCATGAAATGGAGATGGGTACTCCAAATTGTGAAATGACGAGCTGCGATCTGGAACTGGTGACTGAAGGACTTCCTTTCCATCAAAGTTGGAGCACCCATGTACTAGATCATCATTCACTGGCAATTGTTGACTGAATTCCCTAACCACGGTTCTGCTTTCAGTGTTAGACATATCCTCTCCAAGTATACGGGGAATGTGTTCATGTATATTGTCTTGCTCCATTGGATAGTCTTCTTGAAATGTATTCTGGAATTGAGTATCAAAGGCAAGGGCAGGATCACCATCCATAACTTCTGGAAAAGCATGATGCATGATGTCTAAATTAGATTCCTGATGAACAAAGTGATTTGTAACTGTATCTCCAAGCATGCATTGTCCGGATAACTGCTCATATTCATTGCCAGCATAATTGCTATTATTGGGGCCAACAAGAAAACTCAAATCCATGGAGTTAAATGGTTCGCTGCAAATTCTTTTACGCAGAGCATAGTAACAACTATGAACACTTTCAGTTTTCCTCTTCCCTGAAAAATATTTATTTTCTTTTGAATTTCCAGCTCTGCTGTATTTTGACGGAAGAGTTGATGTAGAACGCTCAAACTCAGTCATGTGAAAAGCAGCCTCAGCAGAAACAACTGGATCATAAAGGAGAGAATACCAACGATCTTGTATTTCTCGAACAGTGAATTTTCGAGAAAATTGCACCGCACCTTTTGCCAGCGATTCCAAGGAAGCACCAGCCTGCAAAACATAAGTAAGAAACAAAAATAAAAAGGAATTCCCAAAACAATCATACTGAGCAAAAGTCAACAAGCTTTAACAGTAGATGTTTAATTACATAATAGTAGCAAACCAATGACCCGACCCTACAACAACAACAAAAAAGAAAAGATGAAGAAGAAGCTGTGCCAAGCACCAATTGATGAAAAATTTTATATGCCATGCATGGTATGTCATTTCAGTCTTAAGAAGCACAAAAAATGGACAACTGCTAAAATCCACATGCTGCTGACTATAAGCAGAGTCTAATAAACACACAGATATTCAAAAAGATTAACAGAAAGAGAGCAATCAGGCAATGGTTCTTACTAGCAGATGAAGAAATAAAATTATCACTGTCAATAATAACTATATTGTCTTACACTGCAAGCAAAAAGAATCCATGGTAAAAATCCTCTCGTGTGCAATGTGATCAATTACAAATGCACCGGTTCACACAGACATCCTAGCCAACAACTGCAACCTAAATCTCGAGTTAGTATTCTATGTTTTCCAATATATGGTATCTAGTTTTATACAGCTTAAGAACAAATAACAAGGAACGTCAGCTTTGACTCCCAATACCTCTTGGCATATCCATGGATGTTCTCCCTCTTACCCTCACTAATGTCTGCTAATAACAGCACATAGACAAAATCCAGAATAAAAGGAATGCAATACCTCTCTCTCACAAACGCCCAAAATTTCTCTTCTTAAAATACTTATATGAGGTCATACGAATAATCAGTGTTGGTCATACATGTCACCGTTAATGTTTTCTGGTTTTGGTAATGCCACTCACTCACTCTCAGTGCCCCCTTTTGCACTAGCGTATGAAGGATTTCTTTTTTCAATTTACATACAAAATGGAGCATTATAGATATCTATCTTGGCTTATACCTTACTCCCAATGCCTCTATTAACAGCTATCACAGGGTGATTGAAACCACATAGATTATCATAACCACCAGAATCAGTCACTGAAAACACATATATTATCATAATCACGAGAATCAGCATACATGGAAAGCAAGGAAAATTTTATGGTGCACCGGGAGTAATTCATAACATCTCATTAGTTACTCTGGGCCCTCCTAGTCCACTTTGGACCACTTTGAAGAATAAAAAGAGATATAAAGAGGAGAAAGAATAAAATTCATGACTCCCTCAACAAAAGGAATAAAAATATCTTAAACTAGTATTTATCTCTTCTATTTGTATCTATATATTTCTTTAAACTGAGTCCAGAGTAATCAATAGGATATCATTAGTTACTCACTGAGCTCGAGAAATTAAGAAAGCAGAACCTGACAACCTGACCCTCATCGTTTATCATTAAGAAAATTGGAACTCACACAAGAGCTACAGTCTTCCATTCTGATAGCCTATAAGAATATATTGTCCAGTTACAAGTCAAGAACACTATTATAAATACATCCTTTTCTCTTTCAGTTTCATATATCTTCTCATACTGATTACATTAACATATTTCTAAGTTCGAATTCAGATTCTCTTCTCAATATTATCAAGCACGCCCTTGTTAAAATCATTATCTTTAGAGAAAATCATGCGAAACATAACAATCTTGTTTTAAGAAAGAAACCCAACATTACAAAAATAACAACAAAAATATTTACTTGAACAAATATAAAATAATGGGTTTTATTAATTGTTTAAAGAAAAACTATTAACAAAGAATTGGTGAGAGAGAAAGGATAAATGATACCAAAAAAAAATTACCTCGATAGAATTTCTCAACAAAACGTCATCCCCTGGCATCCAAGGAGAGACAGGGCCAAGAGCTCCCATGACTAAAGAATAAACATGCAAAAGAAGAAGCAGCAAAAGGCTTTTCTTTTATTGAAACATGGACAGTGAAGGAAGTCTGGTTCTTGCTGGTGCGTCGTGCCGGCTCTTTCAGGTGACTGCAGATTTCATGAAAAACCCATGAAAGTAACGTCGGTGATAGGGCGTGTGAGCCAACTATTGCTTTCTCAGGTGACGGAAAACTGGGAAACTTTGCTAATTGTCGCGAGCAGAAATTGTTACTGGGGGTTTGACCTTTTGACTAAAAAGAGGAATCCTTGAGAATTAAGTGAATTTGACGGAACTACCCTTGACAAGAATTGACAAGAACCACCGTTTTCGTTCTTTCCACCGCTTGCTCTTTCGGTGATGATGGGCTGTCACTGGAAACGGCTGTGGTCAGTCGCGAGTTGATCATTAGTTAAATTCATAGCGCTTTTATTTCTGCTTCTTAAAAACACTTTAAAAAAATTAAAACAGATATATTTAAATTAATTATTTCAAATAAAAAATTATTTTTGAAAACACTTGATATCAGTAATAAATACTCTTAATAATTGGTTGCGGGAGGCGGCGACTGGGATTTTTATGTTTCCATTTAGAGCCAAAATAAAAATGCCTTCTGTTGTTTCACTTTCACATTATATTGGAGGGTAGTTGTGTCCAACTGAATTACGGGATGTGGGGGCAGAAAGATTTTGCTATTAGCCTGTGAAAATAACGGCATTTGATTTTATTTATTTATTCTTTTTTATTTTGTGATTCAAAAGGAAATTGAATTTCTCTTGGATTCTGAAATAATTAAGTAACGTTTGATGTCGAAGAAAAAAAGAAATAAAATGTGTCTACCTAACCTTTTTTTTCTTGGAAAATCTTGCTTTAGTCCAAAATATCACTTGATTTTCAATAGCATCTTATATTAATTAATTAGTTTTTGATAAAATTGAGAATTGGGTTTTTTATATTTTTTGGTGGAGAGTCATAGCGGGTGTTTAATAATATAGTGCATGGTGTTTTGTAAAAATATTTTTTAATTAAAAATATATTAAAATAAAAAATTATTTTATTTTTATATAAAAGTATTTTTCAAATTAAAATCATCATGAAAAATACTTTAAGAAGTAAATTGAAAAAATATTAAACTGCCTATTTATATCTCATGAGAATAAATTTGACAGGAAGGATGGCTTTGTGGGATTTATGAGTTGTATTTTGGAATGACGGGTAAGGCTGGAGTTAATTGAAAAGGAAGAAGAAGTGTACTTGTCTCGAGTAAAAGAAGTGGGAACCATTAGGAAATTGTCAAGTAATATTTGTCCTAGACTTCCGTGCGGAATCATCCTATCAATTTCATAATTAATTATTGGATGATGATGATGATGAT
>Ga0325405_1002506_pt1 | contig 18888 bp, 5 predicted proteins | sample PopdelMetagenome_21_FD_205663 | JGI IMG/M metagenome (GOLD analysis project Ga0325405, IMG submission 205663) | Populus deltoides microbial communities from Bellville, Georgia, United States - Xylem-Control-R2 | ecosystem: Host-associated > Plants > Phyllosphere > Stem > Wood/Secondary xylem...
AGGGATAGGGGTTTCCAAGGCTGGAACGATGTTGCGGTTTGGAGGGATTTCAAACCGATATACATCCCGGAAGATATATGGCCGCACTATCTTGAGCACGTGACGTCTGAGCGGTTCACACGACGCTCACAGTCCGGTGCTGGCAACCAGAATCGGCCAATTCATGGCGGGGTGACAACTCACACTGGCGGCTCCGTTCCGTTTGCTGCACATGCGAAACGGATGGTAAGATTAATTTAAATGAAATATATCGTTAAATTCAGTTGTTGTTAATATATCTTTTTTCATTATAGGCTGCGTCTCTTGGACGTGAGCCGAGCCCGATGGAGCTGTTTGTGGAGACGCACGTGCGGAGTCAAGACCGCCAGAAGGGGGCGCAACAGTTCGTTGATAACCGTGCTCAGCATTTCGTGGTATGTTTGTTCAACCATTTTATTTTGTAAGTTATTATGTACGTTATTATGTTTATTGTATTGAATATGATGATAACTTTTTATTTTTATTTTCAGGAGACCTATAATAATCGGTTGAGGGAGAGATACGGGGACCCATCCGGAATTCGATCCGGATTTATGGATGGAGGTTGGCTCGTTAGGTGGACCCGATAAAAATCGAGTTTACGGGCTCTCCAACACTACGGCCGACAACTTGCAGTCGACCCGTAGTGTTTCAACCATTGGGAGATCCCAATCAATATCGAGCTCCCAATCTAAGGAGCTCGTGGCTTTGCAACAACTCACCGAGAAATACGATAACCTAAAAGCGGAGTACACACAACTCAAAGTGGAACAAAGAGCAGAGTCTGACCAACTCAAAGCGTCTCAAGCACAACAAAAAGCGGAGTATGAAGCGGCTCATGAACAGCAAAAAGCGACTTATGAACAGCTCCACGAAATGATTATGAAATTGTCAAATAGCGGAACATGTGCGCCTAATCTTTTTTGGTCGTATAACCACCAGCCTCCGCCAGGATCTCCTCCTCCTCCTCCAGCTCCATCATCTTTATATTAATTTGTAATCAACATTATTTACTTTTAAAACTTCATTTAATATTTTTCCTGAAACATATTCAGTTTGTAATGAATGTTATTTAACTTTGTTTTTTTTTATGTTTAATATAAATTTTATTTGCATAATTGGTTTGTATGACAATTAATTTATATAATTTTATATTATATATACTAAATAATTTTTTAAAAACAAATTAAGAAAAAAACTATTACTAAGGATTTTACCGACAGATGAATTCGGTCGGCATTTTAAACACTCACTGACAGACTTACCGACAGAATTAATCTGTCGGCATGTAACAATAGCTTCCACAATTACCGACGAATGTACAGACGGACATATGCTGTCGGTATTTCATACACTCACCGATAGATTTATCGACGGTTATTGTTCGTCGGTCAATCACAATATACCGACGGAATAAAAATCCGTCGGTATATTTCAAGCGGGAATCTTTTTTTTTGCGCGTAAATTCCGTCTGTAAAACCATCGGCAAATGGTTTTTTTGTTTTTCCGATCGATATAGCGACAGAATGGGGAATCACCGACAAAGGTAAAGCCGACAGACGTAATTCGTCGGTGATGACGTCGGTAAAAAAAATCACTGACGAACTTCTAATCACACACCGACGGAATATTTCCGTCAGTAAAACTGTGAAATCTTGTAGTGTAATTATATTGTAGCTCTTAATTTCTAAAACTTATTTTCAATCAAGTCACAATTGATTAATCATTCTAGTTTAATTTATGATCAATGACTCTTATTATGTGTGACTCATTAGGTTCCTAATATGTTAGGTCAAATATAAATTATAATACTAATAAAAATAGGATTAAATAAATTAAATTAAATATTTAATTTATTATCAACTCAACAATTGATTGATTTATATTTGAAGATCAAGTGTATTATCTAGCAACGTGTCATGATCCCGTAAATATTAGGAAAGTCATACGTGGATTAATTTAAACTTTCAGTGTAATTATTATCCCTTCATCAATAAGATTTTGATTTTGACATTATAACACAGAGTGTGTCTACTCTATCAAATTATGTTTGTTTTCAACACTTGTACTAACTGATTTTTTACGTAAACAGACCAATCATTACAAATCATGTTATCAACTCTAGTATCATAACCGTATTCCAAAATAGAAGGTCTCATCATCATCATCATCATCATCTGATTTTTCAACCAAACCTATGACACCCTTATCTTCATTATCATTAGGATCGGATGAGTCATACCTACGTTGATTACAATATGCTTTTAATCTATTTTCATCACAAATTCTTATAACCTAATCTTTCAATGTCCTAGATGTACCAGCACCAGCTGAATGTGATAAATGTCTAAGTGGCCGAGCAGATATGGGTATAGATATATTAGTATCTCCATGATCCATATTATATGAGCTACTATGTTTAGGTTGGTTTCTCACATATAACTTCATCATGTTTGTTCCACTTTCGACGAACATTTCCATCATATTTCTAAGATACACATCATATGAAATCTGTATCGGAAAATACTAATATTTCCCAACAAAACACCTCTAAGAGATATCTATTTCAACATCATTATTATTCAACTCAAGTCTTCCACATATAATGTTTTTGGTACCTTCAAATGACATCCTCTAATACCATTTAAGCACACAGTACTCCCGTCAAGGTAAGTGTTATTATTATCTATATCATGAATAATAGTACCACCACAATGTCACAATATAAATAAGTTTGAATAAATATTCTGGAAAATAAAAATACTCATTTCATCATAAACAAATTATATCACAAGTCAACACAAACAATAAGTGATATTACTTTGACCATAATAATAGCAATAAAAAATAATTAATTGCAAAAATTCAATTACGATAATTTTTACAAAATATCAAATGAATAATTTTTACACCTAAAAATATCAATTACAACAATTGTATATCAATTAAAAAGAAAATTATTTCAATTGAATAAAATCTTCAACATAATTGTTTTTATGAAAATTCAACGCAAACTCTAGTTGATATGATTTTGACCATAAATTTATTAATAACATCAATTGATTAAAATCCTATCTAATTGCATTACTTAAAATAAAATTTATATCAATTCAAACAATATAATTAAATATGACAAGTAATCCAATAATCAATTTAAACCCTAATTTCTCTAATTCAAACCTAATTGATTCAATAAATAACACTAATTATATTAAAAACACATAACTGAAACATTCAAACCTAAAATTATCCAATTATCAAACATAACATAAATATCTAATTATCAAACACAACATAAATATATAATTAAATCAAAACACAAAATTTATCAATTCAATAATAAAATTCATCAAATTAAGAGACTATGCAAATGTTTTACCTTGATTTTTTGATGTCTAGGTGGTAGTTCCACCAGTTGTGGCAGTGGATAAGCTATCAACGGAAGCCTGGGCCAACGGTTTGCAACAAAACAAATGGTAGAAAGACTTGTGGATATAAGGAAAAGATGATTTTGATGTTTTAGTAGAGGATTGGATGGTGTTTTGGGAGATTGAAAGTTGTTTTTTCTTAGGTTTTTTTTTATAAGGTTTTTTGTTATGAGTGGCGGTTATAGAGAAAAAAAAAGAGCGGTTACATATGCATCGTAACCGCAATTCAGAATCGTAGCTTTATTATGTAACTACTATTTTGAATTGCAATTGTTAAATAAACGATATTATGAATATCGAATCATAATTTTTTTTTATGTAACCGTAATTTCACTTAAACTGTGATTCATAATTATGGTTTTTGCTTAAGTCGTTATTCTGAATAACGGTTCTTTAACAAATGTGATTCAGAACATCGGTGTTTTAGAAAGCATACTATTTCCCAAAAACTTTTCAAAATTATATCTTTCCATAATAACATTTTTTCTAACTATGTCATTTAAAAAAAAAAATTCTAATTTAGAAGAGAAGAACATTTATGTTGATTTTCATACAAAACGAGGTGCTAATTAGTCTAGTGCATTGGTGCATTTACATCATACTCTAACTGGTTTGTTGTAGCATCTCTTTGGTGATGGTGCTGGATTTTATTTTACAAAACCTTAGTTCTTTTTTTCTTCTTACTTTGTATAAAAAAGTAAGAATATAAACTTTTTTTACACAACAAAATTCAATCCAAGTAGATTTCACCAATAATGCAACTATTAAAAACAAACTAAAAGGCTTGTGGTTTTATTTTATGGCCAAATTGAAGGCCAATAGTTTCCAATTTCATAGTGAATGGTAGGAAAGAGAATAAAAGAAATAACAGAGAAACTAGGTGGCTTTTTCAAAATTAGCGCAAAAAGATAACTTTAATCCTTTTATTTTCTCATTTAAAGATTTCCGGTCTTTATATTTTTTTAAACTTCAATCTTGTTCCAAAAACTCATTTTCTTTACTTTTTAGATTCTAGTTTGAGAAGATAGTCCTCAAGTTTTGGTGGTAAAAGAGAAAATCTCAAATGACACCAAAATCAACCATTTTATAGGATTATTTGATGGCATAAACAGGTTCACTTAGATCTTTGAGTTATTTTTTATGTTTTTCTAGGTCACCAAATGGTTGAAAATGTGTTTTTGGGTGTAAAACACCCTTGGCTTGATTTTTTGGTGACCCTTTAGTTGTTGGAATCTAAGGTACAAACGATGAGTTTTTTGTAATTTAAAAACAAAATAATGGACAGATAATGCGTTGCTCATCCATTTACTAAAATAAATTAAGCCCAACTGCACGGGCCTAGGCTAGATGGCCCACACGTGTAGGCTTTTTTTGTTGAGGTTCAAGCACTTGGTATGTTGGTTTTTCTTATTTTTTTTATATAATACATTGTTTTTACCTCGAACTTTTAAAAAATCAATCAGTTTGTTACTTCACTTAAAAAAGATTAAGCATGCTTTTGGTATATCATTACCACGTGCCTAGCTAGCATGTCTGTTAAACTTAAAAAAAATTCATCATTTGTTATTTAAATAAATGTTATTCTTATTTGACTTTTAAAAATGAATCTTTTTTTAATTTAATTTTAAAAAAATTAAGTTTGCTTCTTTTATTTTAATCCAGTGTGGATATCCTGTTTTTTTTAAGAAAAACAATTATTTGATACAAAAAAAGTCTCATGCAAATGATTGTCGTATAATTAAATAAAAAATGATATCATTGATAAAAACTTATTGAATCCGATGTGGTGCCTAAGCTAGATCGCAAGTTAACCCGAGCTTGCATGAGTTTTTTTTTGTTTTTTTTAAATTGTTTTTATCAATTTTATCTTTTAACATTTGCTTGGTTGGAAATTAAAATTCATAATCTATTTCTATTTTTTTATAGAATTATCACGATTTCATGACATGAGAATTGAGTTTAGTTGGTTGACTCAAGTTAATGAATTATTGTCATTTTGATATCTCAAAAGGATATTTTTTAAATGGTCATCGTTTTAATATTTAAAAAAAAATTCGTGCGATATACATTGGATTTTGAATTTATAATTAAATTCTTTTTTTTAGAAATAATATTAATAGTGTCTGGATTTTTTTTTTGTTTGAAAATAAATTGATACACGGCATATCAAGGGCCAAATTCCAAATTGGATTGGCAGCCATTGTAATCGGGTTGGGCTCTGCTGGAGCAAGGCCTGTTTGGTGATAGTCCACTCCAATGAACGATCCAATACAAGCATAAGGCGCCAATATCTAAACTAAGGTTTTACTCAAGCCCAGTTGAGGCCACCTGTTACAAGGCTCAGCCCAAGATAAGGTAATAAGGTAAATGGTGCAAGGCAGACACAGTCAGGGGCTAAACTGGAATTTCAGCGTAGAAAGAAATTAATTCGGACTGTAATTAAAATACAAAAGTTGGAGACAATATCTTGAACATTGCATAAATGCGTCATCGCTAGATGGATTTTAAGGTGTGCTAGCTTAGCTTTACAGGTCTACATTTATAGTATTTTTTTAATAGGTAACGAGATGACTTGCCCGCGTGCTGCCGCGGGCTTATAAAACAAATATACTTGATAGTGTTATAATTGTGAACCAATGCTAGATAAGTAATAAAAATTAAAGGTATGATGGAGCAAATATTTCATGAAGGAAAAAAAAGTTGTGTTAGTGATTAAAAATTTAGAGACTAAACAAAATAATTTGTAGCAATCTATAGTGTTTTGTAAGGAAAGATATAGTACTTTCACCACATGATTTAGCTTTTCAGTTAATAAAAAGCAAAAAAAAAAAAACTAAATTCTCTACCAACTTAATATTAAAAAAAATCAATAAAGATAATTTTGGAAGGAAAAAAACCCATGAGAAAAAATGTTGCAGCAATTGACAATGTTTTGTGAGGAAAACTATAGCGTTTTTCCCAATAAAATAAACTAAAAAACTATTTAGAGAAATATTATAGCAATCCACAGTGTTTTGTGAGAAAAACTACAACGCTTTCTTCATATAATTTAACTTTATTGTAATTATAATTCTTAACCAACTCAATATTAAAAAAAATTGACAAATATAATTTTGGAAAAAAATATAAAAAAATCACATGAGAAAACATTGCAACAATTCACAGTGTTTTTTAAAAAATAAAGCTAAATTCTTAATCGACTCAATATTAAAAAAAAATCAACAGAGATAATTTAACAAAAAAAATAACAAAACCAACACTAAAAAGAGGGAAAAAATCATGTTGGAAACACTGTAGCAATTCACAGTGTTTTGTGATGAAAGCTACAGTACTTCCCCACATGATTTAGCCTTATTTGTAATGACTTGTAATTGTAATTCACAAACAACTCAATATTAAAAAAATAAAATTGAAAAAGATAATTTGAAAAAAATTATAACAGCAAAAAACTATGCGGAGAGACACCGTAGCAATCCACGATGTTTTATAAGCAAAGCTACAATACTTTCCCCACATAATTAAGCTTTATTACAAAGTTAAATTTTAACCAACTCAATATTTAAAAAAATAAAATCGATGAAAATGATTTTAGAAAAAAATATTATAAAAAAAGAAAACACAAAAGAAACTGGAAAAAAACCATGTAAGGAAAAACTATATCAATCCATAGTGTTTTTTGAAGAAAAACTTGTATTTACTTGTAATTACAATTCTTAACCAGCTTAATATTTAAAAAATAAAATTGACAAATATAATTTTAGGGAAAAACATAACAAAAACATAAAAAAAAGAAAACGATGTGGGAAAAAACACTGTAGCAACTAGCAGTAATTTTCAAGGAAAGTTAAAGTGTTTTCCTCACATATTGCAACTGTAATTTTTAACCAGCTCAATATTAAAAAATAAAATAAAAAAAAGATAGTTTCAGAGAAAATCATTAAGAAAAACCATGCGGAGAAACATTGTAGCAATAAACAATGTTTTAAAGAAAAAAATTACAAAACTAAATTTTCAATCAGTTTCATATTAAAAAAAATAAAAAATATAATTTTGAAAAATAAAGAAATAAAATAGAAAAACTATATGGAAAAACATCAAAGCAATCCACAGTTTTTTCAAGAAAAAATTACAAAGTAAAAATTTTAACCAAGTCAATATTTAAAAAGTAAAATCAAGAAAAATAATTTTAAAAAAAACAAAAGAAAAAAAAAGAAAAATTAGGAAAGTTGAAAAAGAAAAGTAATTTAGAAACAAAAATTGAAAAAAAAAAGGAAAAACAGCTTGTAATTACAATTCTTAACCAGCTTAATATTTAAAAAATAAAATTGACAAAGATAATTTTAGGAAAAAACATAACGAAAACAGAAAAAAAAAAAAACGATGTGGGAAAAAACACTGTAGCAACCAGCAGTAATTTTCAAGGAAAGTTAAAGTGTTTTCCTCACATATTGTAGCTGTAATTTTTAACCAACTCAATATTAAAAAATAAAATAAAAAAAGATAATTTCAGAGAAAATCATTAAGAAAAACCATGCGGAGAAACATTGTAGCAATAAACAATGTTTTAAAGAAAAAAATTACAAAACTAAATTTTCAATCAGCTCTATATTAAAAAAATAAAAAATATAATTTTGAAAAATAAAGAAATAAAATAGAAAAACTATGTGGAAAAACATCAAAGCAATCCACAGTATTTTCAAGAAAAAATTACAAAGTAAAAATTTTAACCAGGTCAATATTTAAAAAGTAAAATCAACAAAAATAATTTTGGAAAAAAAAAGAAAAAAAAGAAAAATTAGGAAAGGTGAAAAAAAAAGTAATTTTGAAACAAAAATTGAAAAAAAAATGAAAAAAATGAAAAAAAAGGGGAAAAGTTAGAAAAAAACAAAAAAATGAAAAAAAATGAAAAAAAAGGGAAAGGTAAAAAAAAAAGTGGGAAATAATCACCGTGGATTACTGTTGTAATCCATAGTGAAATGTGTGTGGGGGAACAGTGATTCCCCCACACCATTTAGATTATATTTTAATGCGTATTTGCTATTCAAGTCTAGATGTCTATTTTATTTTAGCCTCAAACACATACACACTCTTCAATTTTAATTAAAATTCATTAAAATAAATTTATTAAAAATATATTTGAGAATTTTTTTTATTAAATACCATTTAATATTTACTTTATTTTTTCATAAGATTATAGTTTTTTTTAATAATATTAGTAATTGCTCTTTTTATACAACCCTTCATGATAGGTTTAACCTTTAAATTTTATAGTGGCTTTGCTACACATCTATGTTTTTATTATTATATGGTCAAATAAAAAAACAAATTCTAAAAAATAAAGTTATTAAATTCAATCGGGTCTATGATCTTAGTTGTGGGTTTGACTAGTTGATCAGATTAATCCAAAGTATCATTATCTCAATATTTAAAAAACAAGAAGTTAAAACGTCATTGTCTTGAAAAAAAAATTTATAGTCAAACCTAGTTTTGACTAGGTCACATTTAGACATGTTAAGTCGATCAAGTCACATTGAATCTACTCCTACCCTATTTAATTTAAAATTCAGATAAGACAAGAGATTGGATTGGAAGGTCTCCAGACTAACTTGCCGGATATGGCTGTATTTAGAAACATTGCCAAAAAGTTTATGAAAACAACGCACAAGCAATGTATTATTTTTATATTTTTTTAATAGATTCACTCAAAATATTGTTTTTTTAATTAAAAGCTTATTTTATAATTATGATAAGATAGTTTTAAAAAAATATTCTAGTAAAAAATGCCAACAGATAATGGAGCCTATTAATAAAATAAATGAGTTTTAGTTAGAAAGATATATTTTTTATTTATATTTTAAATCATCCTGTTTTTTTTATATTTTCTCTTATTGTTTTTTTTTTTTTAAAATAAAAAACATAGAACAATGAAGTTATATTTTTTATAGAAAAAATATTAACAAAAAAAGAATCATAATAAAAAATTATTTTATTTCAATAAAATTTAAATTAGTACTGTTTTTACAAAAAAAAAAAACAATATTCCATACAATTAAAAAAAAATTAAAAGCTTCTTGTCACATGAGATATGATAATCTATATCTATCTCTCATATTCCTTATTCCTTATTTAGTTTTTAGTTAATATTAACTATTTTTTTTAACAATTATCAACATTTATAGTTGCTTATGATTTTTTATTTATTTATTAAACATGTGAATTAAATTTTTTTGTTTACCATTAAATTTTTTATTAACGATGTCCACATTTTTCTATTAATTTATTTATAAGATACTATTTGTTCAGCAAATGCTGGGAACAACAGGTTATTGTTCCAATGGGCTTGAATCAGTTGTGGTGACTTCAAATCTTAAAACCCCTTAATTTGAGACAGCTATGAAAAGTACAGTTAGGGTTGCTTTCCATTAATCCAAAACATGAACAGAAAGATCTCAGCTAATCTCTTTGGAACTTGAGTGCAGAAATTGTCTTCAACATGAACAGCTTGTATGCAAATCTATTGGACATTAGACAAAAGACAAGATAAGCCATGCATACTGCATTTCACTGTCTACCGCTGTATAGCACTCTTCTTCTTTTTTACGCACAGCTTATAAACAACACTACACCATCTACTCTGGACATTTCTTGGTGACAGCAAATCATCAATCCAATGGCTATCTGTGTGTCACAGCCTGCTAGACAACCAGACATGAAAGCCACATCCCATAGCAAGTCAAGAGTTGATGCATATTTGCCGGGGGTCAGAGCCATTATGCATCACTCGCAATGACTGCTCTCAAACCACCGTGCTTGGGAATTGACATTGGGAAAGCTTAAAATTCAAGGCATCCTAACAATTAAGAACTAAGGATGATGCAAGCTCGGAAAAGTTAAGCATACAAGCCTAATTGCCCCAGGCAGCTAATAGCAGCTGGGAAAGCAAATTTGTAATGAAATTGCAAATTGCTTTTAAAGTACAAAAACTGAAACTAGGAGAGTTGTGATGAAGCATTCTTTTTTTGCTTCTTCAGCGCCATAAGGAACTACACAGGCAGGAACAGGACTTCTCCTAAAGTAAAGACTTCGAATAATGTACTTTGGCTTGGCTCTATACATCAATAAACAACTCTTCAAAACACCGGATAAATAACTCTTTGGAATCCATTAAAGATAATGCTATGATTTGCTTCTTTCAGATAGACAGAGAACAGATTACCAGATGCGACCCATAAAGCTTCTGGTTCCTAGGAGGCGTGTGTGCGAACACAGATACATGTAAATAATAATCTTATTTCAAGAAAACTCATATCATACACATTTCTTTTGTGAGCAGGGAAACCCTGATTCAATCAAACCTAAGTGCTTCAGGGTTTTATAGAACATTGGTGATAGTTTCCAGTTTCAAAGACATGCCTACTTATGTTATATGAACCTGATTCACCTACTAGTAAATTTTCATTCAGAACTAGTAACAAAATCCACAATGCTAACAATATCCACTCCAACTTGGGGGGTGATGCAAGTTCGGATATTCCAAGTGACAGCACTCTAGTCCAAAGCATGCAGAAGGCCATAACAACTGATCTCCAAAACAAGCAGAAGGCCATAACAACTGACAGGGATCAAGCTAATTCAAGTAAAGGGATACATTCTATGGAGGCTACAATTCCGGTGGTACACGTTGGCAAAAGGGGAAGTTACAATCAATAACTGAAGATCATCTCATACTTCCAAGTGGCAGAAGAAGTAATTATAACTGTTATTGTTCTATCTTAGGTAATTATTTAGTATTAACTGTAATATGTATTTCTATTTAATGTAGAATGTTTGTCTGAATTGATAGACTGTCATACAGTTCTTGTCTTTGGTGTGATTCCGAAATGAGAGTGATTCTCTTGAGTGGTGTGAGGCTACTTGTTCTATCTTTCTTGTAATCTTTATTTTCTGCAATAAAATATCAGCTTTCTTTCTCTTTGTCAATTCTTTCTTCGGTTATCTTCAGCTGGAACCAAAATTAGTGAATATTGGTTCTGTCTTGATATCGTTCGGCATTAGAGGGGGGGGGGGTCCATTATCTTCATAATAAAATTCATACCATAGGAAAATATATGCCAGAAATGTGCAACTACTATGGGAAAAAAAAAAAAACTGTAAAAACTAAACATGCGGTTTCAGTGCAATCATCCTTATGATGTGAAAAGCAAACATCAAAGAGTGCAGTTTAGGGGCCACAAGAACTCAATAATATGAAATACTAAACAGGAATGGTATCAATTAACAGATCATTTAGAACAAAGCCATTAGCTAGTTCCATAATAACAGAATGCATGACATTTCATTTTGACACAACATATAAAGTGCACAGGTAATTATCAACTTACAACAAGGAAAATCCATTAACCAAAAATACAGCCACTACTCAGTAAATATCAAAGTTTCTATAGCAGGAAAACGAAATTGTAAAAAACTAAAGGTAATATACGAGTAGCAGCTGCAGTGTCAGACCTGTCTCAATCAGCACATCCAGTAAACCACCAGCAAAACATTGCATTTGCGGCAGTGAAATCACCCACCACTTCCGATCCATTTCAAAGCTCAAATTCTTCATCCCTCAAAGCCAACTCTGCAGCTTCCTCCTCCTCCTCGTCAAGAACAAAGTACTCATTCTTCTCCACGGGCCTGAACATATAAAATATCACCACATAAAACAACAAACTAGCAGTCTCCTCAGCAGCATTACTCACCCACTGATACTTGTAAGCTGCAATCGTCTTCAATGCAAACACCACAATCCTTGTGAAATACAAGTACCCAATAACCACAATATAAAACTGTCTAAATAACTGCAATTTCGCCAGATTCCTAGCAGCCTTCCCATCCGTCTTCGAATTCTCTCTCAACGACCTAATCGACCACACGATTGGGAAAATAATAGCGCAACAACAAATAATATCAACCAATAAAAACACCTGATTCCAAGTTACCCAATCCTTAATAAAGGGACCAGTTTCACCAATCACAACGGAAGCTATATTAGCCAACACCTGAAGTGGAATCACAACCATCAGCACCTTCTTCTCCTTCTCTTGCAAAAACGGCTTCAAAAATGACCAACCAGTCCCAATCAAAACTATAACAGTGAACAACAAAACCACACGAATAAACTGGAAAATGTAAAACAACACATCCCAACCGTGTGGAGTCCCGGTAACCTTCACATAATGCTTATCCTCAGCGGCACAAATCAAATTAAGAGCCTTCATAAGTAACAACCCACCCATTAATAAATGGATCCGGTGAACAGATCTTTTATTGTTATAACAAACATAAATCCATAACCCTAAAAATGCAGCATAAGCAAGGAAATAAAGAAAGAATAACGAAGGCAATTGCGTTAACCCAGCAGAAAGATAATCCATAGACCCGTCGCGGTCTAAATTATACACCTGAGTCTTTACGGACATGGACACGCGCGTTTCCGGCGCGCAATTGGCGAAGAAGAGTGAGTACTCATTTGGAGCAGTGACTGGATAAGATTGGTTAAAAGACGAGAGCGGAGGCGGTGAGAGATCACGGAAAGTGAAGAGAGATAGAATGTAGTGAGAATCCAGAACGCAGAAGTTAGGGTTTTCTTGGATCTCGAGGATGACTTGAAGGAGAGATTCTTCGGAAAGGAGAAAAAAACCAAGGCGTGAAGAGACGGGATTTGGAGCGTTGACAGAAGAGGCAACGGAGACGGAGTGTACAGAGATTTTCACGTGTCCAGTTGGCGTGAAGCCGAATTTTTCGAAGAGGATCATGGCGCGTGCGTCGTTGGTGATTGATAGAGTTTTGATCTCGGCGGTGGAGAGAAAGAGGAGGGAGAGGAGGACGAGGAGGACGAGAGGGAGGAGAAGATGCGGTGGTTTATTCATTTTGAGAGGAGGCTGTTGGTTTGGTGGTGGCGGTGGTGGTGGAGGAGGAGGAGGAGGAGGAGGAGAAAAGACTTGAGAGTTTTCTTGAGGATGTGGATTCGATGCTAAATGGTGGCAGATGGTTGAGACAGATCTTGCCGGTTAAGAGGATTCGTGTATTCGACGTCGTAGTGTTGACCTACTTGATGCTGAAAGCCTGAAAGTCGTTTTGATAGTCAGGCCCAATTGTCAACAGTAGTTCCTGGAAAGGCCATTCCAGGGAAATTATAAATTGTTTTTAGTTTTCAATTAGATTGTTGGCGCGCGGGCAATTATGAAAAAAAAGTATATAAGCATGGTTGATGTATTTTCTAATAAAAAATTAATTATGATTTTAAATATCATGGATAATAGATATTTTTTTTGAAAAATTAATATAATGATATATTAAATAAATTTTTTTTAAAATACAGGGACAGTAATATATTGGATCTACCTAAGTTAAATTGTCAAATATAAGTCTTAGATCATAAAATTATAATAATATTATAAAAATTAAACCAAAAAAATTATTAAGATCAATTCATAATCAATTCAATATTGAAAGATAAGATTGAAAAAATAAATATTAAATAAAAAATAAGACAAAAAAAATAATGTTAGAGTCAACATAAATTAACCCGTCAAACTCACAATATAAATCATGATATCAGAATAACTCTATAGAAATTAAAAAAAATCATGAAGCTTAATTTCCTACTAATTCAACGTTAAAGGATTAAATTGAAAAAAAATAATTAAAAAGGAAAACAAAATCAAATCAATCCAGGTTAATTTGTTAAACCCTCGACTTAGATTATGAGATCAAAAAAACTTCATAAGAGAAAATAAAAGTAAAAATTAAAAAGCTTTATTTCCAACATATCAAATTTCAAAGGTTGAAATAAAAAAAATCCATGAGATTAGGATAACGCCACATAAAGCAAATTGAAAACAAATCATGAAATCCAATTCTCAAACAACCTAATATTGAATAATAAAAGTAAAAAGTAAAAAAGCTTTATTTCCAACATATCAAATTTCAAAGGTTGAAATAAAAAAAATCCATGAGATTAGGATAACGCCACATAAAGCAAATTGAAAACAAATCATGAAATCCAATTCTCAAACAACCTAATATTGAATAATAAAATTAAAAAAAAACAAACTATATAAAAAAAGTAAGAAGATTAAGTTGTTAGTGGGAGAAACTAGAAAATAATATTCAATTAAAAATAAAAAAAATTAAGTTAACCTAAGTTAACATGTCAAACTCGTTATTCTCGTTATGAGATTGTGATAATCCCATATAAAATAAATTGAAAAAGAATACAACACCCAATTAAAAAATAACCTAAAAAATAAAGAGAGGCAACCCAAAGTTATCATGTCAAACTCGCAACTCAAGTCATAAGATTAAGATAAAACCATATAAAGATAAAACCCAAATTCATAAAATGTTTTAAAATATGAATAATATTTAGGAATTAAAATTATATATCAATTTAATGTGTAATGCATTTCATTACTTACAATATTTTTTTTTTTATTCATTTGAATTTATGATTTAATATATATTTTAAAATGAATATGCAGTGATGCCTGAACACATTAGGTAGTTATAATGAAGTTAAGCTTCAAACATATACATTAACCACGCGATATGACACTATTAATTAGTGTTGGTGGATGCATACTATATGATGCTAATGAGATATGCTACTAACTCTTTCACCCGTGATTCGTCACGCGCTAAATAAATTGTTTCTAATAAAAAAATATGCAAGTTTTTTCAACTTATTTTTAACTAAGAAAATCATAAATATAAATTAAAAAGGTTATCCATGCATTTAATTAAATGAACTAAAAACTATTTGGTGCTAATAAATGAAAAAAAATATGAAAACATCAATGACTCGCCTCGTTACAGGTCACATAATGTTTTTTCTAACGTAAAAAAACAAATATGTAGGTGTTGTTAACATGCTTTCTTGACTTTGAGTAAAAAACATAATTATGAATTGAAAAGTCAATACTTATATATAACAAAATAAAACGATGACCATATATGTTAATAAAAATGTGTAGAATCTCCTGTTAATTTTTAACATAGTAGGGAAAAAAAAGACAATATTGCAAGTACATTCACTATATCATGATTTTTTTAATCAAGAAATCTAAAGATGTTATTTCTACAAAACAAAATAAAACAACTGCTATTTAAAAAAAGGTCAAATAAACAATATCAAAATTAGAGAAAATGAATATTAATTTAAATATAACTTAAAAAATTATTTTAAAAAATACATATTATAAAAGGTATCAATTAAGAAAATGAAATTAAAAAAGAAAAAGAGGTCATGGACTACTAGGCTTGGAAAGCCAGGCTCCCACATTTGATTTATTTTTAAAAGGGATAAATGACATGTTGTCTACCCTATTAATAAAGAAAAAAAAAAAGGGCCCAGGCACATGAGCTTGCAAGTGTAGAGTGTCATTCACCCCATTAAGAAAGGGGAAAAAAAGATCCACATGTGTGGGCCTACAAGTATAAAGTGGTAAATATTTCATTTGTCAAGAATAAGAAATAATAGTTTTAAAAAAAAAATTAAGGAGAAAATTACAAAAGAATGAAGATAAAAACAAAAAGTATGACAATAAATAGACTAAGTGTAAAGTAATAAATATATCAAGTCTATATATAAAAAAGCCCTATATTTTGTTTTTTGCAAAAATTAAAAATTAATATGTATGTTGTAGTATTTAATAATACATGTGTGTTTTATATTTAAAGTTAAACTAACCTTTTCAATGTAAATAGTGAAAAAAATAAACACACAATTAAATATTTATTTAATAAAAAATGACTAAAAAAGTCAATAATGAGTGTTTGAGTGTTATAGAAGACACAAATCTACATGATAATTCAAACTTTCTTTCTTTGATTGTGCGCACATTGACAAATTTTAAATGATGAGTTTTATTATTTTAAATTTAATTCTAAATTTATGTAAAACAAAGAATAAAATTAAGTAATGAATTATAGAATACGAATCAAACTTTTAAAATATGTCAAAGAATTTGGTTAGCATCAAAAGTTGAAAATTAACATAAGCTAAGAAAGGAAAGATTATTAAAAATTAAATATTCAATATTAGTATGTTATTAACAAATTTATTGTACACTCGTGTATTGAGTAGCCTCTCACAAATCACCGTAGATTCAATTAGTGCGTTCTATTTAATTTTAGTACTCAAACTTGTTTTCTCTTCGATTGGATCCTTTTGTGGTTAAGTTTGTTTCCAATTGCTACTAATTTATTGATAAAGGGAAAGATCAAAAGTAAGGGAACCAAAGTGAAAAAAGACAGAGAAACTAGGTGGTTTATTTTTTCAAAATTAGAGCGAAATCTTAACTTTCACCCTTCCGCTTTCTTATTGATAGATTTTCAATCCCTATAGTTTTCTAAAATTCAATTTTGGTCTAATATTTTATTTTTCTTATTTTTTAGTCTCTAGTTTGAGAGAGAAGAGAGAGAGAGAGTTGCTGGATTACAATGGTAGAGAGAGAGAATGTAAACCCTTGCGTAAAAGGTCGGAGATAATAAGACTTTGACGACGAATAGAAACTCAGGATAAAATGAAATGGATAAATAATGAGAATAATAATAATTTTATGTGTGTTGAAAGGGATAATATCCATAAATGAATTTAAAAAAAAAATTTAAAGTTAAAATGAGGACTAAGAAATTTAGTTAAAAATTCATAAAGGTGGTGAAATCAGTAACGAGTTTTGTTGGATGGAAGAATTAGGAAAAGTTAAAATTAATGGGTTTTGTTGGATGGAAAAATAAATCCAAGAATTACAATAGAAATGAGGAATAAAAGTTAAGAAAGAAATGCATGAAAAAGTGTTGGTGTAAACAATAAAAATGAGGAATAAAAGGTTAAAAAAGAATTGCAAGAAAATTTGTGTAAACCCCAATTAAAAATTAATAATGTTATTGTGAAACAATAATAAGTTTACGAATGATATAATTAGTGTGTGTGTGTGTGTGTATATATATATATATATATATTGGGATAAAAAAATGATCTCAAGGATTCAATAAAATAATTGATGCGATTTATGAAAGAGCTAAATAAGAAAATTCAGATTTATAACGAAAAAATAACAAACTAACTAGTCTTACAATATTAAATATAACTCTCAATTCAACCGTTGGATCGAGCTAGAATTTTATGTGGAGTCTCTTGATTTGATGTCTTACCTAGGGTTGAACTTGCAGGTCAATCGGAGTTTAGAATAAAGACTCCTGATTTAGGCAACAACCAGATAATTTATGCGAAAATACAAGGGATATTAAATGAAAGGCAAAACTATAATTAAACATTAAATTAGCCTACATGAGGTTGTTTCCAACATCCATGGATGTTTTTGGAGAGAGAGGGTGCTTCTCTCCTTTATTTTCTCAAAATTTTCTTAGGAAATTCACTAAAAATAAAGAGATTAAGTGAAATGATGAAAGAAAAAAAGTGAAAGGAAGGATCTATCGACAAGGATTTATAGGAAACAAGAGAGAGAAAGTGGCAGCTAGAGAGAGAATCAAGACTTTGAAGAGGGAGAAGAAGAAAAAGGCTGGAAACCTTGGAATCTCTTTTTGGTTTGATGTAGGCAAGTGATGATAAACCCTTGTTTTTAGCTTTAATAAGTTCTTGCATGATTTTCATGAATGCTAGTTTATGAATTTGTGATTAAACTTAGTGTTTTATTGGATGATGAGTTATTAATGTTAAACTTGTTATAAGTTGTGTAATTGAGCATAGAAAATTAATGGGTAATGTGGAATAAAGAAAAAATTTGTAAGTAAAAGCATGTTTTCCTTTGAACACATATTTGATCAACTATAAAATGAAAACAGTTTGAATTTTACTCAAATTATAGATTAAAATGAATTAATTATGAGATAGTTTATATAAATTATACACATGCTATTTTAATCATATGAAATCTTAAAATAGAACCCTTGACTCTTCAAAAGGGAAGCTTTGGCCTTGACTAAGAGAAAAAGAGGTTGATTTGGTTAGTCTAATTGTTGTAATAATTGCATTGAATTGTGTGAGGTGAAATGTTAATGATTGAGTTTGATAGGATTGTTAACAAATTTAAAAGAAAACTCATAGATAAAGGAATACTCATAGTAGGATAGATTCGGCTTTGGCCTCTTTTTTTGGATAGATTCGGCTAAAGTTATAGTAGGAGATTTAAATTGAATTTATGAACTATAAATTGTTAAGTTATGATTGAAAGTATGTGATTATATGAGAATATATTAAAAAGATAAAGGAATACTCATAGATTGCATCATGAGTGTTTCGGCTTGTTGGTAAATATTATTTTTATGGTTTATATTTTTAAATATTGACTATGTATTATGTAGAAATGGATGGATATGACTTGAATATGTGAAAGGCTTGGATTTTTCAGGAGGTGCATTACTCATATGAATT
>Ga0325405_1002508_pt1 | contig 18887 bp, 5 predicted proteins | sample PopdelMetagenome_21_FD_205663 | JGI IMG/M metagenome (GOLD analysis project Ga0325405, IMG submission 205663) | Populus deltoides microbial communities from Bellville, Georgia, United States - Xylem-Control-R2 | ecosystem: Host-associated > Plants > Phyllosphere > Stem > Wood/Secondary xylem...
GAAATTTAAAGGTAAACAACACTTTATATAAACTCTCATCATCAAATAAAACCTGTTAACACAAATATAATATATTTTGGTGGTTTAAATCTGTGTCAACGATATTTTTATCTATCTAATGTTGTAATCCAGCAACTTTTTTTTTTTTATCTCAATCAGGAACTAAAAAATAAACAAAATAAACTTTTGTACCAAAATTGAATTGGAAAAAATATTGAGGTGCTGAAATTGTATAATTTACATGATTTTTAAAGTTGAAGGATCAAAGTGTATCTTTTATGAAACTTATGATGCCATCCATATTTGACGTCTTTTTTATTCAGGTCCTTTTTTTTAATCCCATCCTTTCATAAAAAATCAAAATCAATTAGTTTTCAATTAGAACAACATCGCTGAAAAAAAAAAAGAGAGTTTGAGGAGTAACTTGAAAAAACAAAAAAAAATTACATAGCCCATGTGTGAGAGATGAATAATAATAATAATGTCTTACACAATAAAAAATCCAACACCTTTTAGAATTCTAATAATAATAATGACAATAATAATGTGTGTGTGATGTGCCTGTATGTAAATTCATTTTATTTATAAAAAATAAATAAATAAACAATAATAAGATTAAAAAACTGACATATAAAATCTCCAGCAGAAACTGCCCTGTCATGGAAATTAAAATAGAGGTAGAGTCCATAGAAGAAAAAAGAGAGAAAGAAGAGGCAATTATTACTTTCTAAGACAAATTATAACGGACTAGGCTGACCATTTCTGATTTAAGGCCCAGTTCTTCTTTTATTGGGTCCAATGGGCCTCTCACTTTGCATCTACTTTCTTTCTTTTTTTTTTTTAAATATTTCTTAATAATCATTTAGGGAGGCCCCTTTAACATTTCAGAAAGACATATTTCTTATTTTCTTTATTCAATGGTAAAGAGTATTTTCCAATCAATTTACACATTATCAAGATTATATTTTTATTCAGGTAAAATTAAAAATATATTCTCAAATTGACTCAATCCATTCGAAGTAATTTAGCGAGATTATGGAGATAAGAATTAAACAAAATCCCACAACCAATATCATGAGGGCTTCTTGTGTTTATTTCAGGGCACTATAATTATAGTGATTCCAAATTCCAAATTATCAAATATGTTTATTTATTATATCTCAATAACTTATGATCTTGTCACTTCTACCTCAATAGTTTTTGTTTTCATGTGTTATATATATATATATATATATATATATATATATATATATATATATATATATATATATATATATATCTTGAAAAAACATTAAATTAATGAATATTGGGAGGGTTAAGAGATTGTAGGGAACTTGTTATAATTTCAAGGAATGCATAAGATTTTACTATTTCCAGCCATACACAAAAAAGGATGAAACGTACAACTATTTGGAGAAAAATGAAGGAAATACTGAAGATAGTGGCAAAAAGTCTGGCACTGTAAGATGGACATGTAGCCATTGGTGGGGGAAGGTGAGAATCATTCATGGCATCCCTTTCTCTGTGGAAGAACCTTAGCAATTAAAGTTCTGAAAGTGAACGTTATGCTTGAAATGATTCAAAAGAAGATCATCATCACTCATGTATAGAGTTTGAGCATATCTGCTTCCCCGTTGAAAACCTGGAAAGCTCATGATGCTAAGCCTTCATCAATGCCTAGTCCAGTCATTTTGCCCCGTCTCCTCTGTCGAGGATTGGATGATCTTGCTAGTGCGCTGTTGACATTAGTGGCCTAGCGGGGCCAGCGCAACGGAAGATGGACATTTAAATCAAACCCGGTGCCATGAAAGCGTCCATTCATTTTCCTGTTCCTTTTGCTATATTACTTCATTGGATGAAAGACTGAATGTAAAGATAATATACAAAAAATAGACTTATTAAACAGATATAATGGATTTGAAAAGCTGAGCACTAAGCTATTATATTATTCCGGGAAGATAGATAGCAGCATGTTATTGGGATTATTTTATATGCATTTACGAGAAAAAATACTTTGAAAAACAATTATTACCATACTTCTAGAAACGGACCAACCGCCCTTCTTCCGTCTAAATTAAGCAGAGGTAATGACGATAATTTTTAAACAGTGCATTTGGAGGTAATGAAAAAAGCTTGTAGGGGCCTGATGTTTTTTTTCTGCAAGAATATTGATGTGAAGAATGATTTCTTTTAGAATATGCAGAGGATAGATAAGAATTGACGAATAGAAGAATATTTGTTTCCCACGAAAGATTATGAAGGACATTGAGCATAGTCTGGCATAGCTATCGAGTTTGGGGTTTCGGGTGAAGAACTGTATGTTAGTACCTGGAAATCAAATCCAGGACCGAGCATAATAATTGTTACAGATGAAATGGATCAGGTGTTCCATGGTTAATCTCCAGACGTTTTTATAATGAGAAGTGCTTAGATTTCCAATCGAATAGGATGCTGAGATGCTGATTGAACCGATTTGCATGCAGCAGAAACTTGGAATTCGAAATTGATGCTTAAAGGTCTATATTATACATTGTTGAACATGATAATCTCCTCATAGAAGATTTGACAGGGTTATCTTTTCCTAGATGAAAAGTAAAAACACACAGAACACTTTGACAGGTTACCCATAAGATAGCTTGGAGAAAACTCATACTATACAGGTTAGAGTTTCCTCGGAGAAATATCACATATATGGACAAATTTAAATAAAGAATTTCTGATTAGCCTGTCAAAAGCATTGTGCCGTCGTCGTAAGGGAGAAACATCTTGCTCTCTTCTCCAGAAATGCTCCAAAGTATGTCTGGGCAATATTCCCACGATGGAGAAGCCAACGAAGGATAAGAAAAATTGCAACCTTCTTCACTAAACCCATCACAAACTGGTTCAATAGTGTTTTCAATGTCTCTCCATATGTCATCCATCGAGTATCCCTTTTCACCCCCTTGCACTGCCTCTCCGTTTTTTCCTGCTGAAGCAACTTGTTCAAGCCCCCCTGTGTCGTAAAAACTTGCATCTCCAGTTCCTGGAGGAGATGATGAATTCACTGTAGTGATATTTGATGAAGAGGAACAGTTTGAAGATGACAGTGAAGGGGACACGACGCTTTTCCTTTCTTGAGCCTTCTTCCGCGTATGAGTCCTCCAATAGTTCTTTATTTCATTATCAGTTCGCCCCGGTAATTTGCGAGCAATTCTTGACCACCTGCACAAGATTTTGTACCATAAAAAATACTTACTGATATGAACAGCACAATCAGAGATTCCGAGGACAAAACGAGATGGTTGTTAAGATTTATACTAAAACTGTACATAGCATAGAAGGGAAGTGACAAGGCGAGGATCAGAATCCGAGTGTAAATTAGAATCGGAAAAGTTTTCAGTAATATATATCTGGTGATCATTATGGAGGCAGAGGCAATAAACAGTAAATAAAAGAATGGATTGTGAAAAAAAAAAAAAGGGAAACTTCCAATCCTATTTCAAACCTATTTCCCCATCTGGCGTGGAGTTCCAGGACAAGTCTTTCTTCTTGAGGTGTCATCTTTCCTCTTTTAAGACCAGGGTGGAGATAATTAACCCATCGCAACCTGCAACTTTTTCCTGTTCTGTTCAAACCTACAACAAAACCAGGTGGTTAAAGGTGGTTCCTTTACAAAACCACCCATCGCCATATATGCATACCTATATTTGTCTCCCGCCACCTTCAAACCTGATACTTTTGCTATAAAATCCCATCGTCGATCACCAAATAAGTTCACGAAGTTGATCAGTAGAATGTCCTCCTGTTCTGTCCATGGACCCTTTCGGGTTTCGTCTTGCATCATTTTCATTTTTCTCCCTTTTGCTTTTTTCTCTCTGTCTCTCTCCGACCTTTAGCCCACCCACTTACTGGTACCTGGGGTGATCTAGTTGTACACTACTCTTATTTATACAAGCAATTTACCACTAGTGGAAGACTATGTGACAAGTTTTAGTTATTATGATAATCATCATTTTGCAATCTTCACCCTACATTTGGTTTGCGCATGCTCATTCTCTGATATGCACCTAATGTATTTGATGTCAGCCACTATAGGCAACAGCCAGAGTAAAGTATTTGATATGTTGACGTAACTTTCACAATCACCTCTTGTTCAAATATCAATTGCTAAATTATCATAGCACTCTATGTTTGTCTCGTGAATTATGCATTTCATAGTAAGTAATTAGGAGCATTGATTTTCTTTTCTGGTAATTTATACAGTCAGAAATTGATGCCTGTTTCTGTGCATGTGCGCAAGCCAACTGGAAGCAGAGTCAGAGTTTTTCGTGTAAATATTTGAAGTAGTATTAGCCATGGATTATACTGTGTTTTACTTCGTTTACGGTTTTGAAAGTGTTTGGTTAATCAACAAGTATTACCGTAGCTTTGTATGTATCCCTTTTTTAGAAACATTTATCATGGAAAAATATAATTTATAGCTTTTCTTGAATATACATTTTCAAACCACCAAACTCCCATAATCATGCTGTAATAATTCTTGCATGTTATAAAGTGGTGAAAGGAGTAATGAGCGTAAAAGAGAACAACTCCACAAAAGGAGGGCGACCTCAAGATTTGATTGGATAAAAGGGAATAAGGTGATGGAAGTCCCTAGATCTTCTCACCCTTGTGTTCAATTTGAGGAAAACCCCTGACTTTAGCGGAGGCCGCAGATATGGAGACTCTCTGCTTCCTAGAAGAAAAGGAAAAGGAAGAAGAGGACAAGCCTTGTAAAGCAGGGAAGAGGAAGGAACTGTTTCGGTGTCATGCATGTGAGTGCCCACCTCTTCAATAAAAGTGTGGACGGAGGGAGATGTTATTATAGACAACACATTTTTTATGCATTGCATTTCAGCTTCCTAAATCCTACTTTAGAATTTGGCCACCACAAGTTGATATCCATAATTCCTTTAGCAGCCTTACAGTAAAGATTATCTTAGTTAGACATTTTCAAACTCATAATTTAAAGAATCTCTCTTTTTGGTACCGTGTGCTAATAATAAATCTGCTTGCGAGTAAATCTGTCAAGCAAGATTCGGTCCATTTCTCATAAAGAAGCAAATATATATTAAATCACTACCAAACCTCACACATACATGCTGCTATGAACTCCATTTATCAATCATATGAACCTCAATTATCAATCACTAGACATGATTGGAGAGAATATATATATATATAGAGAGAGAGAGAGAGAGCGAGAGAGAGAGAGAGAGAGAGAGAGGTTAGCTGAGTTATAATGTCATGCTCTCGAAACATTCCAAAAGTTTCAGACTCTGTCTATCTCTTCCTTTTTTGGTGAATAGAAGATTTTAAAAGTTGGAGAAATTCTTCTGTTTAACCAATATCTTGAAACTAAACTCTATGTAAGAGCACACAGGTTTTGGGAATTAAATAGTAGAAACAAGCTTGAACAAAAAATGTTCATAATATATGTGTATGTATGTGGGGTAATTTACAGATTAAATTCATAGCCAGTCGTAGTAAATAGCATTAGCGCAACGTTGTTTATGAGCTCAACATAATACAATGAAAGTTTTTTTTTAAAAAAGAAAAAAACAAAAGCAAAAGAACTTACATTATCAAATCTGAACATTCACTATGGTGTTCATTCTAAATAATACTGGGATATTAAGACGTAAAAATCTGAACATGCTTGTGTGGGAGGGGATGTGGAGGATAATTATCACTCAGGAACAAACTTTCATGAACTAGTAATTAAAAACATGCAAAAATAAATTATAAAATTAACTAGTTAACTCACTCTAATAAAAGTGTAGAAATAAAATGAAGAATTATTCTATCAATTAAAGAAAATGAAAAAGAAATAATTAGAGGAGAAGAGTAATCACAAATCTATGATAAATTTTAAAAATTTATTTTAAAGCCATGAGCATATAGGATAGTTTTTTTGATCGAGATAAATATAATAAATGCTATAAAGCAACATATAAATTTTCTCTTGGTGGAGAAACCATCACATATCTTATTAGTGATGATACAAAAAATAAAGGGGTGTAAGAATCTCTGTTTGAGTTCGAGCTCGAGAAGGTTGTGCAAGAGTTGCTATATATGGTATTAGCGAGGATGATCATGTTGCTAAGAGGTATGATGTTTCTAATGAAAAAACCTTGATGTAAAAGGTTGGAGATTATTTATTGAACAATCATGAAATCAAGGCATAAACAATTTAAACTTGATAATAAGTTATTTCCAACCTTTAAGATTGACATAAAAAATCCCTTTTTAGCATATAAATTTATGTTAATAGTCATAACTTTTGATTTAATTTTTGAATCAAATTATAAATTTTCTATAAGATTTTAAAGTTTTTATTTTATATAGGTTAAAATTTTATATCGACTTAAGATGAGTAAGTCCTTCAAACGAGGCTTAATTAAATTTTTTTTCTAATATAAACATGATTGTTTAACTTGTGTTTTAAAATAGTAATTGAAAAGAAAATATTTAATAATAAAATCTGGAATTACTATTTCTGTGTGATGATATTATTCGGTAGAATTCTATATATGTTGTCTTTTCCTGGGTTGTTTACGTCTTCATTAATTACTCTACATAAATTACCTTAAATCAGAGGAATGATACGTGTCTTAAAAATCAAGATGATCCTATTTTTGTTCGAATTAAGTCAATGCATTTGTTTATCTTTCTCCCAAATCAAATTGAATAAGATCAGATTCGTTTGATTAATAATTCAAGATTTGTTTTTTCTGGTCCACAAATCAATACAACGTTCTGGGCAACCTTTCGTTTTCACATTGACAAAGACAACGAATTATATAGGGATGGACGACGGGAATTCATTGGTCTGTCAATCCACTGACAATTCTAGAGAAGGTTAAGGAGGCTAACATATTATAGCACTACCAACAATACGATAAGGAATTAAGATATATATAAATCTAAAGTGGAATATGGCATCAGTTGCCCATATTAACACCAAAAACATTATATTAAAGTTGTGGTTGTGATGCCTAGCATTAACTCCAGTATGGTTAAGATAACAAAACAATGGAAAGAAACGTGATGGTGGCTCCTTGCTTTATGATCAGTCCTCCCTGTAGTGGATTAGAGATAGAAAAGAGTGGCCAAAAAGACGAGCCATTGTGACGTGGAAACCACCAATCTGTGGTCACTCCACTTGAATTCATTTCCATCTCTCTCTCTCTCTCTCTCTGTTTATGTATATTGTATATGTGCATGCATACAATCCATACATTGCTAGGTTAGAAAGTTTCCTTTGTATAACCCCATAAAATCTTCTCGTATTAGATGTTTAGGCTTGTTTGAGAATTTAGATCCATGTTGGTTTTGCTTGGTTTCTTGATTCTTCTCTCAACTTTTTTTTCTTGATTTTCTTTACTGGGTTACAAAGATTGAAGTCCGTTTTAATTTCTCGGGTACATATGAAAACTAAAAAGAATATGCTAATGAGTATTGATGCATGCGGACCAGGGTTCAAAAAAGGATATACTATCTGCTTTATGGCCTCAGTTCGAAAGGGAAATTGCCATGCGGAAACAGCTATACATCACTGATAATATGATATATATATATTAATTATTGGCATGATAATGTAGATTATATGGCATGATAAGAAGATATATTTTTGTTAATTTCCATTTCTTATGCTCAGAGGCAAGGATTAACATGGGAAAAGGACACTATGATAATATATATATATATACACACACACACCATGTCAGGAGGAGCTTGTCTAACCTGATCATATAAAGAGTAAAGGTCCCATCTGTCGGGGATTTGAGAGATGAATCGCTGCCTGTTACTGATCAAGCTTCCCTTTATAGCTTAACTAGCTTGTAATTACTAATTATAGGAAGGACATGATCATTTCTCGTTGATGGTTTGTCGGGATGATGGAATCCAAAGGAGAAATTTCTTCTTCTTTTTTTCCCTTTCTTTTCTCCTTCGATTACTTGGCGTTTGATGAAAAGCAAGATTAGCCATAGTGATGGGCATTTGGTAATAGAAAAGACTGGACTGGTTCTGAGAAGTAATAGTTGGAATTAAACCACTGCAGGATCAGCTGTAAAGTGAGAGTGGGATTCCCATTTCGATCCTAATTCAGAGGATACTCAAAATCCTTGTAGACAAGGAAGCACGACGTTGTTGCTAGAAATTTATAATAGCAGCTCTCTATCTCCATAGGAATGATGCCTCATGCCCCTAGCCATTACTGCCTTTTCATGATACGATGATTGGCCTATATGATATTCTTGTTTCCCCCCAGGCGCCCTAGAAAGTGGCCATCAGATGATTTCACAGTTGTTTTCAATCTGAAATGAAATGCTTCCGGTGCCTGCTTCTGCAAATTAACTTGATCGATAGAGAAATATAGATGCTTTTCATCCATTTTGTTTCAACATATTACTTAGATTGTAGCTAATAGTCGGATCAAAATTCTCTAAAACACAAAAAGAAATATTTAGCTATTACTAATATATTTTTTAATAACAAGAAAAAATAACTATGAACTCAAATTTTGTTTAATAAAAGGAATCAATGATCATATAGATCATTAAATATTTAAAAGAATTGTTCATATTCATTAATATTAAAAGATGAAGTTGAAAAATAAACACAAATAAAAATATTGAATTATATATATATACTACCGGAAACTCGTCTAAAACTAACGGAATAAATTCTTGGTTTTACAACTAATGTCAAACTCCATACAGAATATTCAATATTTTTCAACCAATAAAATTTAATTTAATTTTATCAAATCGAGTATAAAAATTCAGGATTTTTAATTAAAATATCAAGAATCCCATAGCAAGCTTAACACAAATAATTTATAATGTTCAAACTCGAAACAACACAACATAAAATGTGATAAGATTGAAAAGAAAAAAAAGGTGTTTGGTGACTGGAATATTAGAAAAGGCATAAAAGAGTTAAAAAGAAAAAGCATAAAAAAAGGGTTCTGATCAACAGTGTCCTGTGAGGAAGTTTACAGGGATTTTGCCATCTTTTTTTTTTTTTGTAATAATTATAATTAAAGTTATAAAATAATACAGAGAATCGAACAGTTAACCCCACCCATCAATGATTCAATATCTTCAAACGCATCTTCCCACAACCATGATGTTTCCAATTGTACGTGGCCAAGGAATGCAACACGTCTGATTCCATAGCAAGAGCTTGTGGCTGGAGGTGCTTTCTGCTTCCACGTTCTGTGATTAAATCACTAGGAGAAATTGAAATTGCAGAAGTTGAAGGCATGGCCACTTGCAGGGAATACTCCATAAACGCAGAGTATCTGTCATTCATCTCACAGCTTCTTCTTTTTTATTATTATTATATATTTTTTTTATAACCCGAGATGTCCGACTAGTTTACGCGCACCACGACTAATTCCCGGGCTCACTGAATACCCTGCAAGCCTAGTGGGTAGGTAAAACACCGCGGAGATAACAGACATGCACAGAAAAAATCAAACCCGAGTGCAAAGAAAGGGAACAAGACCCTTCCCCTGCTAAGCCACGAACACATATGCTTATTATTATTATTATTATTATTATTAGCAGCAACATGTTTTTCAAACATAAACCTATTATAATCTAAATAGCAAGTAAAAAAAGATGTTTTTTATAATTTTTATGTGGTTGTATAATAATTGAGTCATGTAAACCATATAAAAAAAACAATAATTCTTTTTTTTATTCTCATTGAATATTCATCTGCATTTTTTTATAATTTGTTGCATATTAGACTAATGTATGGTTATTAAAAAAGTTATTGCAAATATAACCCTAAAAACTTTAATCTCGTTTAAAAAAAGTTATGAAAAGATGAGGCCAGCAGAGAGAAAAGCACAGGTTCCCATGCCTCACATTTTTAGCATTGAATGGATAATGTCATCATATCAATATAAAAAGAAAAATGATGGTAGATGATGCCTAATAATATTTATTTATTTTAATTAAATGATAAAAAATCAAAGATTATTTTAAAATCATCTCAATATTAAATAATAAAATTTTAAAAAAATCATCAAAAATCCAATATTAAAGTTTATTTAAAAAAAATAGATCAGATTAGACACGAGTAGCCCAACATATTGGTGCCTTAAAAAAAGTTCATGCATATAAGCTTAAATCAGACAACATGAATAACCAGTAAAAAACAGTTTTACTTTCTTAAAAAAGAAGAAGCTAACATCTTAAAAAAAAACATTTAGTCAATGATATACCGGATTAATTACAGTTAACATGATTTAACTCATTAAACTCGTAATTGTGGTTATTGACTTTGATAGGTTCAATAATTTTTTTAATGATATGACAGAAAAATAATGACATCGCTTGCTATGCCCAACTCAAAATGAAGGCATTGTTGTGGTGGTTAAAAAATTATAAGATAGAGTTTTTTGGGTTGAAATTTTATTTTTCAACTCATTTTCATCTAAAAACATCTAATAAACATCATAAAAATTTTCATAAATCACTTGTTAACCTCAAAACACCCCCAAATCAGCCAAGAAGACCAAAATCAAATGAAGCAAAAAAATCAAAATAAAACTTGATTTTTTTAAAAAAAAACATGTTTACAAAGAAAATTCACCACCATTGAACTCTTCTTGTTAAATAAAATCTGTGAACACTAAATTTGATCATTTTTGTTGATGGTATTATGACAATCAAGAATTTTCTATTTCTTTCATTAGTTTTTGATAATTTTTTTTTTTTTCTCTAACTCGTCATAAACTGAAAAACAAATAAAATAATTTTTTGGATCAAAATCAAAATTATCACAAATCTTGGGTGATCAATACATTTTTTAAAAATTTTAATTTGAATATTAATTTTATATACTTAAACCAAAAAAAGTATTCAATTGAAAAAAAAAATTCATATCAAGAGGTTCGATGAAAATGACTGACCTTCTAATTTTTTTAGTTTTTGTTAATGGTTGTCCTGCCTAAAATCTAATCTAGAAAAAAAATTAATTTCAATGCAGAAAATTAATATAAAATTATGTTGATGTTCTTCATTTATCGTTCGCATCCAATGATAAGTCTTCGAAAAACACATGTTAAAAAATAAAGTTAATTTCGTCATATATTATAAAGAATCTCTCTAACTGAACTTTTCTAAAAAAAATTCCAAGAAAAGTGATAATTTAAGTATCAGCACTAATCACACTAATGACACGTGCAAAAGAAATAATAAAAAACAATTGAGTAAAATCTCTGATAGTTTTTGTATAACACTGTTCAATTTTATACTTCAGAGTTCAGAGACTATTTTAAAAATCACATCATATTTGAGATGGAGTTGATTAAAGCCCGCCATGAGAATTTGAAGGTGAGCTTTGTGTGCTCTACAGACCCATGAAAAGCTTTCGACTAACTTCAAAGCTGAAAACTTTCTTTCAGTTTTCGAAGAAAGCTTACAAATTTAACAACATACAATTGAAGAATCTGCACCAACTGTACAGTCCCATTTCAACTAAGTCTTCATGCTCTGGTTTCTTTATAGGAAAGGACTCAGTTGCTCTTTCTAAGGCATTATCTTTTTGTGAGAATTCAAAATCATTCATCCTTGGAACCCAAATTCATGGTTATATTATTAAGCTTGGATTTAGTAGTGATGTTTTTGTTTCGAATAATTTGATCAAGTTTTATGCAAAAGGTGCGGTTTTGAGGTGTGGGCTTAATGTGTTTGATGGAATGCCTGAGAGAAATGTTGTTTCTTGGACTTTGATGGTTTGTGGAGCTATTCATTGTGAGGAAGTTGAACTGGGGTTGGAGGTGTTTTTGGAGATGATAAGAAATGGATTTGTGCCTAATGAGTTTGGACTTGGTAGCGTTATGAAGGCGTGTGGGAATAGTGTGGAAGGTAGGGTATTTGGTTTGTGTGTTCATTGTTTTGCTTTGAAAATTGGAATGGAGAGAAACCCTTTTGTGGGTTGTTCAGTTTTGAGCTTTTATGCTAAGTTGGGGGATATTGGAGCAGCAGAGAGGGTGTTTGAGAGTTTGGAAGAGGTTGATGTTGGTTGTTGGAATGCTATGATTGGAGGGTATGCACAATGCGGGTATGGTTTTGAAGCTATCGTTACTGCATCTTTAATGCGAAGGAAAGGAATATTTATGGACAAATATACCTTCATAAACGTTATTCAGGGCTGCTCACTTCTTGGTGACTTAAATTTTGGAAGGCAGATTCATGGATTGATCATTAGAAGTGAGCTGGAACTCAGTGCTCCGGTAATGAATGCTCTTATGGATATGTACTTTAAGAATGGTGGGATGAAATCCGGTTTGGTGGTCTTTAAAAAGATGCATGATAGAGATGTTGTAACATGGAATACTGTATTCGGAAGCTTCTCCCAGCATGAAGATCCTAAAGACATTGCAAGCTTGTTCCATAGTTTTCTGCTAACCAGCATGAGGCCTAACCACATTACCTTCTCAATTTTATTTAGAGAATGTGGGAAGCTGCTGAATCTTGATCTTGGGCTTCAGTTTTGTTGCCTTGCATTGCATTTTGGATTATTTGATGAAGCTAACATCACATCCGCACTGATCAATATGTTTTCCAGGTGTGGAAAAATGGAAATGGCACACTTAGTATTTAAAAGCAAAGTATCTGAAAACATAATTATTTGGAATGAGTTAATTTCAGGGTATAAATTGAATTGTTGTGATGCGGAAGCCTTGAAGACCTTCTATGACTTGTTGCAGTTGGGGGTTGAAGCGAATGAGTATACCTTTTCAAATGTCTTGGAAACTTGCTCCAGATCTGAGAATCAACTAATGAACAGACAAATTCATGGAGTTGCGTTTAAGTCTGGCTTTGCTTCTCATGGATATGTTTGTAGCTCATTAATCAAAGGTTACATAAAATTTGGGCTCTTGGATGATTCTCTTAAGGTTTTCAATATGCTTGATAGACCAGACATGGCAGCTTGGGGGACCATGATATCTGCATTCGTGCATCAAGGCTGGGATTGTGAAGCTATTAGATCACTCAACTTGCTGATAGAAGCTGGTGAGAAACCTGATGAATTTATTTTGGGCAGCATTTTAAGTAGCTGTGCTGGTACTGTGGCCTATTGTCAAACCAAATCTGTTCACTCCCTGATTATCAAATTGGGGTTTGAAGGACATGTATTTGTTGCTAGTGCAGTTCTAGATGCATATGCAAAGTGCGGGGACATCCAAAGTGCAAAGATGGCTTTCAACCAGTCATGCAAATCCAGTGACGTTGTTATATATAATGCCATGATCATTGCTTATGCCCATCATGGTCGTGTTGTGGAAGCTTTGGACACATGATAAAATGAAGTTGGCTAATCTACAGCCCAGCCAAGCCACATTTGTGTCAGTTATAGCAGCCTGCGGACATAAAGGCCATGTTGAAAAAGGATGTCGTTTGTTTGAATCAATGGATTTGTATGGAATGGAGCCATCTCCTGATATTTATGGTTGCTTAGTTGATATGTTCTCTCGAAATGGATACCTTGAAGATGCTAAGCAAATAATTGAATCCTTGCCGTACCCTGCTTGGCCTGCTATTTTGAGATCCTTGCTCAGTGGTTGTAGAATGTACGGGAACAGAGAATTGGGAGAATGGGCTGCCAAGAAGTTACTCCAGTTAGTCCCTCATAATGATGCTGCACATGCATTGTTGTTCAAGGTTTATTCTGAGTTGGGTAATTGGGAAGATGCAGCGAAGATAAGGAGGGAAATGGCAGAAAGAGGCCTTAGAAAAGATCCCGGACATAGTTGGATTGAAGCATGGTAAACAGTAAACACAGGACAGTGGAACCCATTACCAGTCACCTTCCGGAGAGCTGTAATGCAAATGCTTCTTCATATGGTTTTGCATGACAATTTATGCCACTTTCAAGACTTTTTCGGCATATGAAGCCACGGTATTATTCCTCACCTGTTTTAACCTCACTTTCATTATTCAATCATTCTTCTTCCTGTATACTTGTGCATGACCCTCTCTTCTCTTATTTCCCAGCAGGGACAGGCACTCATTTTTTACCTCCTTATTGCTGGTTTCCTTTTGGCCTTGTGTTAGAGTGGATTTTATATTGGCATGTAGAACCCTATTCATCGTTGTGTACAGAACAAAAATCGGTAAAATGTCTACAACCTATTTGTCTCTCTCGTTCAACTTGCCGCATGCACATGATACGATTGTCTTATCTGACTGGACGCGGGACAGCAAGCATGTTGCTTGTTTCTCTTTGGATTTGTTAGGTGGCAGAGCATAGTCTGGAATGGCATATGACTGGAGGTGCTTAACATGAAAAGAAAACCTATACTATCCTTGACAAGGCCGCAGCTGTCCAAGTTACAAAATTGTTATTTGAATGCTAATGATTCATTTATTTCGAGGATTGCTTCTTGGACGCCTGCATTTACAAACTTGGCTTTTCGACCCATGAAGCCAGGGTGTGATCTGTGCGCATGTGTAATGTTATTTTTGCAAGTATCTCTTCTTGTTGTATAATTTTGACTCTGTAATCCTCTATTGTTGCCTGGTAGGGACAGGAAACATGTGATCTTGTAAGTATCATGGTCTTAAAAAGCATCCCAGCTTGCCCTGATAAACAGTGTAGGGAATATATTTTTTTTCCCCTTTCATTTCGAAGAGTAGATACCAATATGAATGCATCCATGGATGTTGGAGCAGCGAGCTTGTGTTCAGCAGTTATTTTATTTGATGCACTTCGAATACATTATGATGATTTCTGTCTAGTTTGTTTCTAAGATGGGCTTTTGAAGAAGGCTAATGAACTTTCAGTGCTTTGAGGTGCTCAAGTTGGGCACTTCCTCAACTTCTCTGGCACTGGAAAGCTGTGTGAATACTGCAGAGAGGCCTCGAAGTCTATACTAAATTAAATTCAATAGAACAGAAGAAAACTAACAATCAGAAGCTGATATGAATTAAAATATGCATGTTGTGATCATAGCTAACTCCTTTTTTTTAGGGCTAGCCAGCTCTTGGTCATAGATTTAAGTAGCTTGCTCAAGATTTACCAAGAATTAAAAGACCCGATTATTTCTTTGGATGATTAATTACTCCATTAAAGGGCATACATAGATATTGAATTGAAATTGAAAGGAAAAAAATGAAATCAGAGCTAAGCTTCAGGGAAAAAAAAAAAAAACGTTTTGTCTAGGTAAAACGCTAGTTTGTCACGAGCATGCACAAACAGTCGAGTCTTGCTCAAGTTGGTCAATTAAATTTCTGAATGAAGGGGACGGGATGGGGAACAAAAGGGATCTTCTATACAGGAGACAGGTCCAAGTCAGGAAAGAAGAAAATCATGAAGATCATTTACTCATAAATGCCAAGATATATCTTCAGCTCACATAAAAACATCACAAAAAATACAAAGAAAAAAAAGTTCTTTTTATATGAGACCAGAAGGGGTCAAACAATCTAAGAAAAACGAAGTAGAAAAGCAAAAAAAAACAGTGTTAACACACAGATAAGAAGCCAGATATTATAAATTTTGGAATGCTAGAGAGAAATGATAAATATAGAGACCTCAAAACCTCAGTGAGTATTGACACAATACTTTTCCGGCAGTAGAGAAGAAGATGAGGCCAATTTAAGCATCACTTGGACTGAAACTTGATTAGTCCTCTACAAAAGCCATCCCGACGCCTTGAGAATGTAGAGGATAAATCAGAGATGGAGAGCTGGAGATATATATAAATATAACAACCGAGGTTGCTATTTTGCAGCCTCAGTTGTGTTGCAGCCAGCACAACTGAGGTTGGCTATTTTGAGCCTCTCCCTCTTCTCGGCCTCTCTTCAATCTTATTCTCTCCGATCTTGGTTCAACTGATGCTTGACTTACACCTAATCGAAGGTAAAAAAGAACGAAGGAGAAAAAAGATTATGACCCAACAGAACCTGCACCTAGGCTACCCTCTCTTGCCAATAAACGTCTCTTGGATTGTCTCAAGCTAACCTTTTCACCAATAGCCATCCATAAGCTCGACTATGCATCAACTCTTCTATCGTCGGCATCCTTTCTGTTAGTAGTTGTCTTGAGCGGGGTGTACTTTGAGTTTAAATTGTTTTTTATTTAAAAATATATTAAAATAATATTTTTTTATTTTTAAAAAATTATTTTTGAGATTAACATATTAAAACGATTCAAAAACATAAAATATAATTAATTTAAAAAAATTAAAATTTTTTAAAAACACAAGTTGACCCGCGTTTCCAAACAAAACTTTTAAGCCCCAACTTTTCTAGTCTGGCCAGACTTGGTTGATTTGTTTTTCTACATAAAAAAAGGTTTAATAAATCAAATGTATAGACCTGGGTTAGCCTACCAAGTACCAGCCATATAGAGATGAAAGTGAAAAAAATACAAAAATTAATTCTCAATAAATCAAATGTTTAAAGATAAAATTAAAAAAATCAATTAAAAAAACCATTAAAAAAAAAAATCAACCCATGTTAGCCTTCAGAATATGTGATCTTAGTCATAAACCCGCAATTAATACCATAGAAAACAAACCTTAAAAACAGCAAAGCAGAATTATAAATTAATAAATTGCTATAGTATGAAATTGAAAAAAAAAAGCAATAAAAAAGCCCTCCAAAACAAAAAAAATGACAATTAAAATAATGAGGACTAAATTTAATATAAAATCAAAAAAATAATAAGAACCAAATTTAAAATTTAAATGAAATCAAACCAAATAATGAGAGATGAAATTTAAGAAAAAAATAATAAAAACAAGCCAAATAGCAATAAAAAAATAAAAATTAAATTGGAAGGAAAAAATACAAATAAAATAATACATGTAATCTTTAGCAAGAAGAAAAGAAAGAGAAGAATGAGAAGAAGAAAAAAAAAATATTGAAACTCAACTATTGATCCACCCTGGAAAACAGTGCTTAGAGAATGGGTGAAGCTACACACGCCACTAGAAGGACATGAATTTCATCTATATGTTGGTGATTGTGTAGCACGCGTTAATTTTTTTAAATATTATTTAAATTATTAAAAAAATCAAACCACCGCGACCTAACATGTTAATTACAAAAAAGCCTAAAAGACACATATATCCTTTTTTGTAAGGTTATTTTTTTCTTTTAAGTGCATAGATATATTTAGGGAACGTTTGGTACTGCGTTTGTACCTGCGTTTCGTGTAAATTTGAATTTTTTTTTTTGCTAAAATTGAGTGCGGTTTGTACCTTTTGGATCGTTTTGATGTGCTGATATAAAAAATGATTTTTAAAAAATAAAAAAACATCATTGGCATGCATTTCGGCACGAAAAGCTATTTGAAAAGCACCCGCAACCACACTGCCAAACACGCTCTTAAAGTGTTCATAACTATGTAAAAAGACCCCGACCAACCTATTAAATACAATAAAAAAGCACGAAAGTAAATACCCTTGATTGTTAGTTTTTTTCCTTAGGGGTATGAAAGTTCTTACACGATTCCTTAAAAAAAGTAAAAATAACCTTTAAATAAATTTTACTTTCAAGGTGACATAACCTTTATATTATATTAATACAAGATTAAAAGAAGAAATTATTTTAAACAACCAAATAATGACCAAAGAAATCTTTAAAAACTACCACATTAGCCCCAAGAGTAAGTTAATATTTTTTTACTGGAAGGTAAAAAAACAATCATCCGATATTCCGATGAATAAGAATATGTGTCTGTGTACACAATGTTTTCTCAACCTCCTTTATTTATTTTATTTTATTTTAATTTTAACCAGGCGAGACCGTAACCTAAGAAAAAGAAGAGAAAAAATACGTGTGAATGAAAGGATTGTCAACTCAAGATCAAGATCAAGATCGAGGTGGGTAATTAAAATTGAAATATCTTTGGAAAGGAGTGCTTTGCTAGTTTGAACACTCTGCAATGGAGTGTGTGAAGAGAGAGAGTTTCCTCTCTCCTCCATTCCAGATTTTGAAGTCTCAACCTCTCTCAGTGAAATATTAATAATAAGAGGAAGTGTCCAAAGGGTTTATCAGCTTTAGATTCAACTTCCTAAGCAAGGGAAGGAAATACAAATCTTGGCAATCAAGTTTCCGTACGAAGTGATGAATTGCCCTTGTTCCCCCCATCAAATTCTCTGGCTCGCACGTCAATCATGCTCCTGGGTGACTTATAAGTAATCTTTTTTCTAAATCAATCCACAGTACTTTTCTTTTTCTTTATTATATATATAAGATAGTTTTTTTATTGGTTATTTGAATTTAAAATAAAATTACTACATTTACAGAGGAAAAATGCAGAGAGTTCATGTAAGAAGTGGAGTTAGAAATCATTGTATTTTGTATTTTTTAAAAAAAATTAAATTATTTTTTTACTTTATTTCAACTTCACTTTTTATATGTTTTTAAATTGTTTTAATATTTTAATATCAAAAATTAAATTTTAAAAAATAAAAAAAAATTATTTTGATTCCATAAAAAATATTTTGAAAAACAATTGCTATCACAATATTAAACTAGATTTATAATATATAATGATTAATTAAATATTTTTAAAATTATAATTAAAATAAAATACAATTTTAATGATGCGCATCAAACCCCGAAACAAATATGGAAATGACACCGTTTGAAAGATGAAGTTATTATAAAACATTTGTGTTTGTTTTTTTTTTTTTTTTTTGTTAAAAAATGTTTATGAATTTTTTTGAATTACTTTTAATTTTAAATTTTTTTTTAATTTATTTTGTTTTGTTGGGTAGCCTGATTTGCCGCATCTCCAATTTGAATGTATCCCCCTCCTCACACTTGCATAACTTGCCTTGCAATTTATGAACCTTCCCTCCCTCTTCCTCTCCGTTCTCCCTCTCC
>Ga0325405_1002518_pt1 | contig 18855 bp, 20 predicted proteins | sample PopdelMetagenome_21_FD_205663 | JGI IMG/M metagenome (GOLD analysis project Ga0325405, IMG submission 205663) | Populus deltoides microbial communities from Bellville, Georgia, United States - Xylem-Control-R2 | ecosystem: Host-associated > Plants > Phyllosphere > Stem > Wood/Secondary xylem...
TTCTAGTGGTCAGCTAGCATCACTGTTTTTGTTTTTTCCACGAAATTCCTTGTAGATGTTGGGAATTGCCAGCTGGTCATTAATTAATTTTGAAGTATTAACCGTAACCATAAGGTTAAAAAATAAAATTCCTTGAAGGACGTCACCTATCAATGAACATTAAATAAACAAAAGCCATTTTGTTGTTAATTTGTTTTGATTGTACGTGCATGGGTGAAAAATGGAATAACGGAAATGTTGTCGCCGGCTGAGATTGTGACCCTATGGACCCCGGAATAAATAGTATATATTATCTGCATTAACTCCCTTTCCGTCTTTCATTCTTTTTATGATACTGTTAATTCTTTTTCGATTAATTAATTTAACTGATCGGTGCATCCAAAATCAATTTAGATGGAAAGAAAAGGATGTACGATTTTGTAGTGTTCCCCTCGGCAAAATAGATTCAAGTTTTGGAATGTTCTTCTGATGTGAACAAACACGAATTTGGTGAAACCAAAGTTCGAAATGGATCTATAGCGAATCAATAAAATATATCATGGGCAGTGATAAAGAACATTTCTGTTGCCGGCTTATTTCTTTTTTTAATCTTTTTTCCTGGGTCGTGCATGGGAGTGCTAAAATCCATGAAATCATAGAAAAGGGCGGTGTAGTGAATGATTTTAGACGCCTGAATGTAATAAAAATTCTGATTTCTTTCCATAATACACCAATTTAAGTATGAATAAGTGATCTATATCATCTAAAACTCAAATGAAATGAACTTGAGTGAAGAATGTTGATGATTAATTAAACGGAAATTGTGTTGGTTTACACATGATTTGTTTGAGAATCATTCAGGGGAAAGGTGGCAGAAGCAGAGATGGTTTTGTTCTGCTAGAAATACATTTTCGAGAGAGATCTACAGGTCATTTCATGAGCAAAAGAAAGGGAGGAAAAAAAAAAAGGAAAAGCAATGTTTACTCTATTTTTCTTATTTTCTTCATTAGCAAGATTATTGGGTTTTGGATTACTAGTCTCTTCCTGTTCCATTTATATCGAATCTCCTTTAACAATTATTTTTATATATAATTATCAAATAAATTGAAATCATATTTAAAACTTAAAACTAATCCACACTAAATAAATCTATCATCTACACAATTAGATTACGCCTATTTATATAAATCTTTACAGGCTATGGTCATGAATGATGGTTATGATCATATGCACGCGCCATGACATTGATGGAGACCCTCCTCCATTAACATCTTATATTCATTAAATATATACAACAGGCAGAAAAACATCACAGATACAAGAAATAAGACATTATACGAAGACAATATAAATACGGGAATGCTCCTCCGACTCTAGCTGTCCCCGGCATATCTGCTACAGTCACTTTTGGCACCCATATATCTAAAACTGAACCGGAGAGACATAACACGATGATGGAGTGCAATATTATTAATGTAGAGCTCAGAGCCAGAGGGAGTGACACGGAGAGAAACAGGGTCCTACTCCCACCTGCAAGAGGACGCGTAAAGCGGAAGATTTTTAGAAGTCTCTTTCATGGCCTTAAAGTTACAGCAAGAGAGATAAGTCGTCGTCTTGTTTGTAAATATTTTGGATAGGGTTCTTGCTACTCGTTATGAATCTGTGATGGCAGCATGACGCATAACAGAGCCTCTAAGTTCAACAAGTTTGGTTTTGGCTTGGTGACATATGCCTTAGAATTGTCCAACTCCATAGCACCATAAAAAGGATTTAGTAAACTTCTAATCTCCTCTCCACCTATTCGTCAATCCTTATTGTTTATGGAATTGTATATCCCTAATTAATTTGTTTCCAGAATACTATATACAGTCCTTTCGAATTACTTGAAGTCCATTCCTATATGTTTGCGTAAGCCCCTGCTCTTGGTGTTCATATATAAATATAATTAGTTTAATATGCCTCTTATCTTATGGTTCGCGTGTATGCTTAATTAATTTGTTGCCCATATTTTGAACCAAGAGAAACAACTTCGAAGTCAGAGAAGAGTGATGGAAATTATTACAAGTATGTTTATCCATATACAAGGTTTACGAAACCTCATTGCTCGTATCAAACCATGAATGTTGTGGATGGATACGTGGTCCTAAAATCGATTTTGTTCGTGGGCTTGAGAAGTGCACTTACCAAATGCATGAGACCATACTACAAGACCGATCGACATCTTCCAATACGAGAATCGCCTCCAAGCTTCATTTGCAGCCTTAAAATTAGACACATCATCCGTACCAAATAATAATCACAGAACAGTGTTTTAAACTGTTTATGAAGTTAAAGTGTGAAAGAGGCAGGAAGGTTCCTCCTAAAGCTAGCATTTAACGGGTTGCAAATTGCCTCCCAAGGCTGTGAAGAGCACTGACTAGCTCATGCAGCCTCTTCCTCTACCTCCCTCCCTCTCAAAATAATGGATAAAAGGATCATAATAAATGATATCGTGGGATTACAAAATCTATCCCAAAGAGCAGTAGTTGCCATGAGAAGGAATGACAAGAAGAGGATCCACTTGCCGCCAGTCAGAGGAAGCATTAAACGCAAGATTTTTAGCCTTGTCTACAAAAAACTGAAGCTTGCAGGCCATAATGCCTCCACCTTATCTTCTGATCAAGACCTGCAGCCAGAGTTAGCCATGCATCTTTCATTTCCGTAATGTTTCATTGTTTCTTTTCTTAAAAATCTTGATATTTATTGTTTCTTCCTCGGTGAAATTATGATGTAAAAACGAAGGGTTTTATGATCAATTTCAGTATGCAGTGGATGAATGATTAATTAAGAGAAGGATCGAGTCAATTACTTTAATTAATTTCTTCCTTTAAAACATTAACTTGATGAATCTCTGAGTTTCTTACTACTCCAAGAAATATTGAAGCCCCATCTAATTACATAAATACCTGAATCTCACACGTTTATGCTTATGTTTGAGCATGTATCGTGAAGGGAGGTCGTCTAGATTTCTGTGGAGACCTCAATTGGGAGATTTGTTCTTATTACCTCCAAAAATCTTTTCTTTCTGCTGCTGGTATTATAGTGATATATATGATGCTGCATTCCATCAAAGAAATCTATACACAGACCTTCCCAGCTGATTTCGTTTTCCTTTTCATGCATGAGCAAAGGAAGATTTATTGATCTGCGTGATAATGAACCAAGAAAGTATTCTTCATCATCATGGACTAAAACCCTCCTAATTAATCAACACCAACCTACGTGCCAAAGAGAGAAAAATAACATAAAAAAGCCTAAAATTTGTCCTTTAATTTGTAATAATATTTCTCCATGGATTAATTTAATTAACGCACGTCTCGATCGATATATATGACCATGAACTAGAGAAAAAGATTGATGTTTTTATATGTAAAAGGAATGAAAACTATAAAGAAAATAAGTTAGTTAAAATATGATCTTATATATATAGCTATGTTGAATTATTAATTTGATCAGCAGCTAGTCCTTGATTGCTTAATTAATTGTTTTAATTTGGATATTGCTCTCATATAATCCCATAAATGTATTTGACATAAATCTACAAATATGTGTCCGTATATGTATATTTTAAATCAGGGTGAGAAGAAAGGATTTGGATTTGAAGGTCTGATCTATTGATTTAGAAAACCAGTACATATATATATATGGAGAAGCACTATTTCCGTGTAACTTCCAAACATAGCTACCTAAATGTATGCCTTAATTGACAACTGATTACATGTTTACAGCTAAGCATAATATTAGGAGATATGACAAAATAAAGCAACATAATATTTGCCAACATGATTTCAGAGATATTCGCCAACATGATTTCAGAGATATTCACCTTATACCCTCCCTCAAGTTGGAGCATATGGATTTCGAATGCCCAACTTGCTGAGAAAGTATTCAAACTGCTTCTTGCCCAATGCCTTGGTGAAGATATTCGCCAATTGAGCATGAGTGGGCACGTACTTGGTAGTGATGTTGCCTTTGAGAATTGCATTGCGGATAAAATGGCAATCAATTTCGATATGTTTTGTACGCTCATGAAAAACTAGATTGGCAGCAATGTGAAGGGCTGCTTGATTATCACAATAAAGTTTCATAGGACGTGGATGAGCAACTCCGAGAGACTGAAGCAAAGTTTTTAGCCATATTAGTTCACAAGTGGTGGTAGCCATGGATCGATACTCAGCTTCAGCTGAAGAGCGAGATACAGTGTGTTGTTTCCTGGTTTTCCAAGAGATAGGTGAATTACCAAGAAGTACAAACCAACCTGTAATGGAGCGTCTAGTTAAAGGGCAGCTTGCCCAATCAGAGTCACACCAAGCATAAAGCTGCAGATCACAGTCAACACGGAGCAAAATTCCTTGGCCTGGATTACCTTTCAGGTACCGGACAATACGAAGAGCTGCCTCCCAATGTTCCTGACGTGGATGTTGCATGAATTGTGCAAGCATATGCACACAATAGGAAAGCTTCAGTCTTGTAACAGATAAATAAATTAAACGTCCCACTAAGCGACGATAGTGGTCTGGGTCTGAAAGAGGTGGTCCATCAACCAATGGAAGATGATGATTTTGATCTAGAGGAAAAGCAACAAGTTTAACGCCTAGCATGCCAACTTCAGAAATGATGTCAAGAGCATATTTCCTTTGACAAAGGAAAAGACCAGTAGAGTTACGGGCAACTTCAATGCCCAAAAAATATTTCAAAGAACCAAGATCCTTCATATGGAAGCAGGTGCTTGAGTAATGTTTGAATGTGTGAATGGCAGAACTATTATTTCCTGAAATAATCAGATCATCAACATAGACCAGTATATGAAGTTGTAGTGTACCTTTGTGCAGAGTAAACAAAGAATAATCGGAATGAGATTGCTGGAACCTATATTGTTGCAAAGCACCAGCCAATTTAGCAAACCAACATCTAAGAGCTTGTCTCAAACCATATAGGGACTTTCAAAGACGACATACTTGGTTTAAAGTAGGAGATCGAAAGCCGGGGGGCATCTTCATGTACACCTCTTCTTCAAGATCACCATGCAAGAAAGCATTGTGAACATCCATTTGGTGAAGTTCCCAGCTTTTGGCAATAGCAATAGCAAGAAAAGTATGGACAATGATCATTTTGGCGACATGAGCAAACTTTTCATTGTAGTTAAGCCCTTCAACTTGATTATTGCCCAAGATCACGAGTCTTGCTTTGAATCTCTCAATGGAGCCATCAAAATTATCTTAATTCGATAAACCCATTTGCATCTGATAGCCTTCTTACCAAGAGGAAGAGGTTCCATAGTCCAAGTGTCATTATGTTCTAAAGCATGTATTTCATGTTTCATGGCTTGTCTCCACTGTTCATCTTTCACGGCCTCAGCAAATGTTTGAGGTTTAGTTCTTGCAATGATAATTGCCAAGAAATGTCTATATGGGGTAGAAAAGTTATCACAGTTCACATAATGAGCTATAGGGTATGGTGTACCTAAGGATTGTGATGAGCAAGATGAACTCTTCAACGGGCTTAACTTACAGATGGTGTGTGTCACAAAATCTTGCAGACGAGTGGAAGGTATCTTGGTGCATTGACCTCGACCCAAATATTCCTCATTTACAACAACACTAGAACCCCCTTATCATGTGTAGTCTCATGGTTGCTGTCATGAACTACTATTGTGTCAGAGGGAAAGACAGTTGAGGACTCGAGTATTGATGCATTGCCTTCCAGATTATCGTCTGTCCCAGTTCCCCTACTGATCTTTTGCCCAACGTAAGGAACAAGATTTTCATGCATGTGACTATGCAGAGCAGTGCTTGGTCCCTCATTATCATCCATACTAACTCAATCTATTATACGACCCGAGGTAGAATCAACATGTGCAGAAAATGGGCTTTGCTGGCCATCAGTGAGATAAGGAAATTTGTCTTCACAAAACACAACATCTCTTGAAATTAAAAATACTCCTAATTCAAGGTCATAAACTCGCCACTCCTTCTTGCCATAAGGATAACCCATGAAAACACATTTGTGGTTGCGGCTAGCAAATTTATCTCCTTTATGTCCTTGGTTATGAACATAACATAAACATTCGAACACACGTATATGTTCGAGTTGAGGTGTCTTACCATATAAGACTTCATATGGTGTTTTCCCATGCAGAATGAGTAATGGAGTCCGATTTATCACATATCCAGAAGTCAAAATGCATTCCCCTCAAAATTCGATAAGGAGATTTGCTTGGAACCACAGAGCACAAGCCATATTAAGTATATGTCTATGCTTGTGTTCCACCCGTCCATTTTGTTTTTGAGTTCTTGCACAAGAAGTTTCATGCATAATACCATGCTTACAAAAATAAGTGCCAAGGCAGGTGAATTCAGTATCGTTGTCACTTCGCACCGTTTTCACTTGTTTGTTAAATTGACGTTCCACCAAAGCGATAAAATTACACAAATTCACAAGGACTTCTTTCTTGTCCAGCAGTAAGTATATCCACGTTGCTCGCGAATAATCATCAACAATGGTTAAAAAATATCTTGCACCACAAAGTGCAGTGGTTCGATAGGGTCCTTATAAATCACAGTGAATTAACGGAAAACTTTCTGAAGTTTTATTATCACTAGCAGGAAATTTATCCCTTATTTGTTTTGCTATAAGACAAACATCACAAACTTGATTACGTAAGCTACTAATTTTACCAGCACCAACATTTGGAACCATCTCTAGAACCTTAGAAGATGGATGTCCCAGCTGCTTGTGCCATAAATTGACAGATTTCCCATTGCCAGTTTGTACTGTTGCCACAGTTGCCCTTCCTCGCAAGTAGTAAAGCCCTTCTCGTAGTTCACCCACACCAATCACCATCCTCGAAGTGCGATCCTGTATAGCATAAAATTTATTAGTGAACTGAACCACACAATTAGATTCATCAATCAACTCAGATACCGAAATGAGATTGCATTGCAAAATTGGCACATATAAAACATTTGCTAATTTCAACTTGTCACTCAGCACTATTGTTCCTTCTTTTGTAACAGCTGTTTGTTGCCCGTTTGGAAGCCCAACAGGACATTCTATCATGTCTCGAACATGGGATCAACAATCTAGCCTTCCTGTCATATGATGAGAAGTACCCGTATCAATAATCCATTGTATGGAGGAACACTTACTAGTGAGTTTCTCAGTTGCCTCTATCTTGGTATTGTTTAGAATGTTCAGTAATGTCTGCCATTGTTCATCACAAAGGCCATTGGTATCACTTCTTTCAATATATAAGACTGTAGTGTTTGTGCTTGTTCCTGGTGTGGAGACTTGAGTTGCATTGGCCTTGACCAAACCTCCACGTCCTGTGCCAACAGGAGTCATGCCTCGATGTCCTCCCTTTCCACATCCATTTCCTCTTCCAGTCCCACGAGCACGATCTCCTTACCAATCCGGATAGCCGATTAGCTGAAAACAGCTATCAGGTTCATGTCTCGTGCGATTACAATAGCTGCATACCACATTTTTGTCCTTTCCTTCATTTTTGTTGCGTGATTTGAACTCTGCTTGCACTGCAAAGCTCATCACCTTGTCGCGCTCTTCCTTTCCACGAGATATGATTCTGACACGTTCTTCCTAAACCAGTGTTGAGTAGAGTCTGTTCAGATTTGGCAATGGGTCCTGAGCCAACAGATTTGATCTTACAGTCCTATAGACTATTTCATCAAGTCCCATGAGGAATTGATGAGCTTTCTCTTCCTCACGCTTCTTTTCTAAGACCGTTTCAAGGTTGCAGGTAGACAAGCTGCACTTGCACATCGGCATTTGTTCAAAGTTTGCCAATTCTTCCCATAATTTCTTAAGCTTTCCAAAGTAAGCAACAATTGTCAATCCTCTTTATTTGCATTCAGCAAGCTCAGCCCTTAATTGTTGTATGCGTGGTCCATTCACCATGGAAAATCGTTCTTTTATGTCTTCCCAAAGATCTTATGCCACCTCCATATGTGACATAGTTGATATCAATGATGGTTCAATGGTGTTCATTATCCAGGACACCAGTAAAGAGTTGTTGGTCCACCAGTCTTCAAGGTCCAGTGATTCCTCATCTGGACGCTTAATAGATCCGTCAACAAAGCCAAATTTTTTCCTTGCTCTCAATATAGTCTTGAGAGCACAAGCCCATTCATCATAATTTTCTCCCTTCAGTTGAACTTGTGTCAACAGACTTCCAAGGTTGTTATTGGAAGTTATGTCATAAGGGGAGATAGTTTTCCTCAAGGTAGCCGTTTCACCATCTTTGCTGGTCATTGCAGAAAAATGGCAAGGATATTTTATTAAACTAGATACAGCTCTGATACCATGAGAAGAAAGGATTTGGATTTGAAGGTCTGATCTATTGATTCAGAAAACCAATACATATATACATGAAGAAGCACTATTTCCGTGTAACTTCCAAACATAGCTACCTAAATGTATGCCTTAATTGAAAACTGATTACATGTTTACAGTTAAGCATGATATTAGGAGATATGACAGAATAAGGCAACAGAATATTTGCCAACATGATTTCAGAGATATTCGCCTAATAGTTTCTTGTCAATCTACGCTGTACCTTTTGCCCTTGCAGGTTAAGTTGGAAGTATCATAACAGTTCTCTTTCAATCAGATAATTGGTCAAGAAGCACGATATATTCATGAACAAAGAGTTCAAAGAGACACCAGAAAAGGGAAAAGGCCTCGACAGTGGTTTCGTATAAGAAATGATAGCAATACTTTCCAATCCATTCTACAGGTTTGCTTATATTTTAAAGTTTTATCTAATAATTTAAATTTATAAATTAAAATGATTGTTTGATAAAATATCAGAGATTTAATTATCAAATAAATTTAATTAATAGTACAAAGTAATGACTCAAACAAGTTTCAAACTCAAAGAATTTTTACTTGAGAAATTATATTAGAAAATAATATAAATTATATTTTAGAGTCTCACCTAGTAACTTAAGATTTTATGTTGAAATGATTCAAAATATAATTAATAGCACAAGGTAGTAGATTTATACAAGTTTCAAGTCCAAATAGCTTTTACTTAAGAGAGTGCATTAGATAATAATATAAATTATATCTTTGTTCTTTTATGATTTTTTTTTATTTCAAAGTATTTAGTAAAATGTTTATTGTTATATCTAATTAATAAACATAAAAGTTTGACTTGGAATTTGATTCATGATGCATGAATCTTTCACGCTATGTTTTTATGGCTATAAGCATGTGATAAGTTCAACCTAATTATTAATCAATTAAGATCATATATTGATGATGACCAGCTTTATTAATAGATGAGGTTTCAATGGCAACAGTAGTGTTAATGCATGTAAAATTCATAAAAATTAAAAGTATTGTCGCACGTGTGCAGCGTCGCGGCGATCGCCCACCACCCCCTATCATTAGGTGTGATATGTCTATCTATTATGGAAAATATGGTGAGACAAGGAATTCTTTGTCTCTTAGCAGTGAAAAATGGTGTGGGAGTCGCCACCTAGTATTTTGATCACTAAAAACCCTAATTGGTCTCAAAGATTGGGTACGGAGACTGGTTGCGTATAGGAAAGGTATTAGCACCCCAAATACGCCCTACCTAAGGTAAGCTGCATCGTTTTATTGTCTAAAAAATTCTAAGGTCTTCTCATATTAGTCCGTCTAGGGTTCAAGAAAAACCTCCTCAATAAGGAGGTTCTTATCTTATGGGGTAAAAATCTAACCGGTCTAATGTCTATAAAGAACTACCTTTTTAATATCGGGAATACGTTTTATGTATAAATTCATAATCCCAGACATAAAACAAAACAAAATATTTTTTTTGATGACTTTAATAAACTGGTTATTAAAGCCAAAATGCATGCTACAATGTGTGTGTGTGTGTGTGTGTGTGTATTTTGAAGTTTCTTTGTTATAAATAAAAAATACAATATGAGTCTTTTAGCTCTGAGAGACTTGGCCGTATGCATGAAAACAAAAGTTTTTTTTTAAACCGGGTATTTTAATACCGGATGTGTATTTTTATGATATAAAAATACAGACCAATCTTAGTCTAGATGACATAGAAAAATCCGTGGGAAAATCACAAATTAAAAAAATATAGATATATGATAAAAAAAAAACACACAAAAAAGAGAGAAATAATAAATAAAAATAAAATGGACTAGGCTGGGTCTGTATTGGCCCAGCCGCGTGAGGTGGGCTGATGTTCCAGCTCAGAGCAAAAAGGGGCTGGACTCAGCCTAGCCGCGTGGGCTGGGCTGATGTTCCGGCCTGCCGAAGAAGGGAAGAAACCCATGACTGGTTACTGTGCGTTGTAACCAATTAATTAATTAGCCGATTACTATGCGCATGCATAGTAACTGGCTAATTATTTTCTTCTTGCATGTAGAACGTGCACAGTGCACGTTTTGCAGGCAAGAAGATGAATTAGGACCGGCGGCTAGGGGAGAAGAAGAATTACCTGGCGGTGATCTCGGGCGATTGAGCTGGCGGTGATGCTGGTGGCTGTTCTCAGTGGCGGTGATGGTTAGAACTAGTGACAGCAGCGGCGCTTCTTCTCCACTGTGCAGAGACACCAGTCAGCGTTTTCTTCCCCGCCGGTTTATCCCTTCTGTTCTTTTTCTTCCTTATCCCCGTCTATCTCTCTCAGTTTCCCAGTCGATATCCCCTGTTTTTGTGTTTCTCAGTTTCGGTCATTTCTCTCTCTACACAATCGGTTTCTCTATCTCAGTTTCCCCCCTTTTTTCTGTCGTTTTCTTCCTCCTCTCGCGTGCTAGCGTTGGGGGTATTTATAGGGCAAAAGGGAGCGGGGGCGTCCCTATTGCCACCCTATAGCAGCGCATGGGGAGCAAGGCTTTGCTGCCCCACCACAGCGCCGGGTTTGCTAGCCAATGGGCGTGGCTGGCAGGGCGCGGCTCCCTCGGTTTCTCATCATGAGAGTGCATGGGGGGTTAGGTTTTGGCAGGGCACGCGGTGTGCAAGGTTTAATGAAGAAAGAAGAAGAAAATAAAACTGCCTTCCCCTGCTGCACATCCAGGGGAAGGAAAAAGGGGAACAGTGTCGTTCAAAACGACATTGTTCTGCTCCTTTTTGTTTTTTACATGAAACGATGCCGTTTCATTTAAATGTTACCCCAGCATATTTGTTTCCAAATCAGTCCTTAATTTATCCTTTGTTCTTTTAAGTCCTCACAATGTAATTTTGATTTTAAGAATTAATTCAATTGCATCCCTGTCAATTTCAGTCTCCACCCCCACAATTGGCCGTGTTTTTCACTTCAGTCCTTGGTCTCTGATTTATGCAATTTTACTCTCAATTGATCAATAAACTTTCAATTTCTTCAATTTGACCCCTGATTTTGTTAATTACAGCCCCTATATTTACGTGCCTTTTTCAATTTGATCCTTGGTTTCGGATTTCCTCAATTAAGTCCCTAATTGGCCATTAAACTTCAATATTTATGCAATTAAACCCCTGATTTAACTAAATCAACTCTCAAAAATTATAATTTAACCCCAGAACTTTAATTTCTTCCGATTAAAGCTTAAATTGACTTAAAAATCAATTTTCCTTGCAATCAAACCCTCTATAAATTCAATTAAACCTTCAATAAAATCCAATTGAGTTCATAAACATCCAATTTTGGACTTTTCTCTTCAAATTAAATTTTCTTTTCCAACAGGGCTCTTATCCTTCAAGTATATACTGTAAAAAAATTTCACTCTTTGTATTTTTGAACCTCCTTAATTAATTTTTTCTGATCCTTTTCTGAGCGCTCCAACCTCCTATTATTTTTCTAATTTCTTCCGGCTATATATTTATATATTTATTTTTATTTTTGTGGGGGGACCCAAAATGGGTTACAACAAGTATAGAGGGCGTGTTAAAGAAATAATTAACATATATATATATATATATATATATATATATATACATATATATATATATATATATACACTTGTTCAAATATTTTATATAATTTTTTTATTCTATTTTATTATATATCTTATTATATAATTATATAACTCTATATGAATTTAATGTAAAATATATAATTAATTTATTGAATAATAACATTTTTTTTTCCATTCTAATTTTTACAGCAGCTAGGTTACTCTCTTGTACCCTTGTGCTGTATCGTCAAGTTCATGAATGCACCAAGTAACTTTTGTTAAAAGTAAGGGAGAGGCTAGCTTGTTTTGGTGACACGCGTTTTCATTGTTTTGGCATGCAAATGTTTGTGGACAGAAGAAGCATCAATTTATTTAATTTAATTTTTTTTCTCTCGTAATTTTGAATGGTTGAGATATGTAAAACACTTTAGTAAAAGCATATATCGAATGCATGACCAAAAACAAAACGAAAAACCTGTTGAGAAAAGGAAACATAAATGTTGGAGGGGTTCAAGGATTATTGGTGACTTGCATGGTTTTAGTTCTATTGTCTGAATTCTACTGCCTATTAGGGGAGTTGACGGGCGATTTATATGGATAAGCAATAATGAAAAGCTCGGTTATGATATCTTATAAAAAAATCTTAAACAATCAAGTAATTATCAGAGTATAAAGTGTATGATTAAAGTTCAAAACTTTAAAAAAAAAAAAAAAAAAAAACCAGAATAAGAAATAGACAGAGAACGAGAAGCAGCCGAGCAGAGTCAGAATAGGGCGCTGCTCTGCTTGCTGACTTCTGGGTCATTTGTGTGAGGGATAAAAGACAAAGGAGCATGGCGCTCGAAATACTGAAAGAATGCTATTGCCTACGGCTCCAGTCAACACAACCACCGCACAGGACCACCCACGCCTCCCGCAGATGGATTTTAACAATGCTAGACATGGAAAACCGCCGAGTGCTAATATTACGTGAGAAGTATACGGGCTAAAACTCGGAATAGAAGAGAAAAGAAAAGGACAAATCACAAAGGGGGTAATTTTTTTAAAATAATAATAATAATAATTAAAAAAAAAAATACACAAGCTGCTGGGATGTGAGTGCAACAATATTATACAACCACATTCTAAATATTTATGTACTGAAATTAATTCAATTAGTAGTTCACGATCTCCTTTCGACATAAGCCTCTGCTAAACAGCATAGATGACATAACCCAACGTTTAAACCGACTTTTATTCAGTAACAGGCAATCAATCCCATGGTCTGATGCAAAACCTGATAACCTACAAGGAATAAGCTGTACCAACACGGATGAACTACACCAACTACTCAGTCCCTCAAAATGACCTGTTGTTGGGTTTGGAAGGTGACGATGACTTGGATCTTGCAAAATCAACCAGATCTTTGAAGAGCGCATCTTCTTTTCTTGCTTGTTTGGGAGGGGTCGATGGATTAAGGGAAAGACTTTGGGTTTGACCAACTAAGCTGTCATAAGAGGAACCAGAGCCGCTGCTTGAATTAGAAGCACCGCCTGGTACACTGTGATGCTGGCCAAAGAACTGCTGTCTTTGATTATACCTGGAAGGCGGTGGTGGAAGAAATCCAGGAGACTGCACATCCCAAGGTGCTGGGGGCAGCCGATCACCAGATTGGCTTAATGGAGCTGGTTCATCATACACGGGCAGGCCAGTTAGCACAGGAGAGGAGTTCATGGCATTGGAGGGAGGGGAGGAGGCTGGTAGTGTTGGAGAATATGGTGGTGAAGAGCTAACATTCGGGACTTTTAAGGATGTGGGTTCTGATGTTTGGGGAGGTCCTTCTGACTTGTACAAATCACCACTGAGATAATCAATCATGCCCGAGTCCGCGCTAACTGACTTCTTTGATGAGGGAGGAGGAGGAATAAATGGGCTAACTCGTCCTGGTTGAGTCCTAACACTGACTGGTTTCCGGCTTAGTCCTTGTGAATAATCTCTTGCTGACCTGTGGTAGCATGATTAAACCTAGTTAGAATGGGTCTTTTCCCTTCTTTCTTTTGAAAATACTATGTTTTAAGATCAGAAATCTGATGGTTCAACTATATGATTTATGCCAACTATCCCCAAATAAAGTTCCCAACCAAAATGAGAAAGATCAAATACATCACGAAACAACATGATAGTCAGTTTTCCAAAGCCTTTTAATTGCAGAATAAAGCAAGGCAGTGGCATATATGAAAAGAAAAGAGGTTCGAGGAGTTGGCATTCCCATATGAAAAAGCGCATCCCCACAACTTTTTGTTTCACCAGAACATTCCCTTGCTGAAATGTTTTGACCATCCAATGGTGAGGACTTGCATCTTAAATTTGCTAATGCATGCTCCATGGGTAAATCCAGTAAGAATCCCCCGTCACAACACACAGAACAATGAGCATAATATAAGTGAATACAGTAAATGCAAGGGAGAGAGGGGAAAACTATTGCAAAAGTCTTTAGTATGGTTACCTGTGCGCCAGCTGGGCAAAATCATCTTCTAACTCATCATCGTCATGGTTAATATTAGCAAGAGGCACAAGTGATGTTTCCATTTCCCTTTCTCCCACAATAGGGGTTCCTTTTGCAATATCATCATGCTGACGAAGTACACGCTGCAGGTTATCATTCAATGCTAATCCATGACATAGAAGCTCCTCATCTCTGAAAGAGCACTATATTTGTCAGATATGTCAATAGCAGAAATTTAAATATATATGAGAGGTCTAATTCTTACACTGTATTGTTAACAAGAAGCCTGACACGCTTTTGGTAAGAACGGCATTGGTCAACAAGGTCAACAATCACTTCTTGCTTAACACCCTGCCATGGTATCCAATAATATAAGTACATTGCACAGATTACATTTTCTTCTTGAATGCTATCCAGACAAGAAGTTGCAGCCTTGATATGTGCAAGTTCTGCCTCAAACAGAGAACATGACAGAGAACTGAACCGGACAAGACTTCCTACGTCAATTGTTTGATTATTTACTTTTATTTGATTGATCAGCATTTAATTTAATTTTATTATTTTAAAAATTTGGAGTTATCCTATTTGTTTAGTTGTCAAAAGTAACTCTTGTTAACAATGTAGTTTTGTGTCCTCACCTACTTATAAATCCCCATCCTTGTTTTGGGATTTTATTAGTGTTTTATGTGTTGCGTAATCCATTTGATTGCAGCTTTGAAAGTTAAATTAAAACCATGCATGGACCCTCATATTTCAACATTTGGTCAAATCAACCCTCTATTTTATGTTTGGTCAAGTTAAACAACTTTCAATTTACAACGAATTATGCTCCTCATCCAACTCGTGCCTATTAGATGACAGCCACATGTTGCTATGTGCAAACATATAAATCAGCAAAGGGTCACAGTCATTGATAAATTTGAGGGAAAGGGTTTTGATTTTACCAAATTTTAATACCAGGGGGACCATGAATTATTCTTATACTTCGCTATTGCTTATTGAGTATTGAAAGTGTGTTCTTCCTATGTTGATAATTATATAGTTTTTTTTTCCGTCCCCTTTCTTTCAATCCAGAACTCCATATATAGTAGTGAGCAATAAGGTCTCATATATCTATCTATCTATCCATGAAGAGCTGACATGGCACAGAGATCCCGCTTATGTTATGAATCAGGGAAATTTTCACAAGCACATAACTGCTGATCTTAGCCACATGCTTTGCTAGAACAATGAGAGAAACTTCCCACGGGACAAAAACCAAATTTTACCTCAGGGTTCTTAGGATCCAAGGCACTAAGGATTTCCATTAACACATCTGCTATTCCGTGAGCACTTTGAATCTCAAGCAAGCTGCAAATAAACAAATTTCTAATGTAAAAATATCTAGCAGTAATCAATCATTAATCCCCAGAACAAGAAGGACCAGTTAGAACAATGAAAGATAGAAAGCAAAACGCTGATGACAAAATGAGACTTTTATTATTTAGTACTGAATTGCTTAATCAGAAGCACCCTAATACAAAGCAGTTTTAATTAGTTCTTTTATGATTACTGCCACTTGTATCTATGGCTGATGTATTGGTCATGCAAGCACACTTACAATCTATTCTAGCTGCATACAAGATTGATTACAAAGTAAATTCCAACTGAGTTACAGTATTTTCATTTAAAACTAGGAATACATGAGCAAGCTAGAAAGGTAGATTGGGAAAGAATATGATAGCTGATGCAGTAGTCAATCAACATTATGCAAGAATACTAATGTACTTCACACACCTATTTATGGAACAAATAAAAGGAAAACATAAGTACCTCTTTGTAGTATACCTATTTAACCCTAAGCTGGGGAATGAATTGAACAAACAAAAGCCAGAACAGTCCAAGTATTACCTGAGGCCAGAAGCATCAGCCTGCAGAGAGGCTTGAATAGCAGCATCTTCATATGCTAGAGGTGCATCAGCTATAGGCTGTGTTTGGGGAGGAGTAAAGAATGGTACGCTGTTCTCTGCTTGTGGCGGAAATTCAACTCCTGAAGCCTGTCAGTTATCCAACATTTAATCTCATGAAATAGGGCTTCATGAACACATAATGAAAGTAAAGGTCAATAATGTGATTTCTGATATTAAAGGAGCCACCTAAAGCTGATCAGCTTCAAAAGGAATAGAGTTTAAAATCGATGGCAAGTCTCACACACTGTGACTTATGGAATTACAAGTAACAATAATGAAATTACTCAGGCATTGACACATAATGGCAATTGAGAATGATCCTTTAACTTTTCCAGTCAGTAGACTGTAAGTTATAACCATCATTCTAAAATCATTAACTGGCATGTATTGATCTAAGAAGGAAACATGAACCAACAGGTATAAGACTCATGGAATTCCATGTACAACAATTCTCTGTAGAACTGCTGGCTCCAAAATAAAAGGAAATTGATATGAACGAAAATAGGTGGAGAAACCAATTACCCTTAGTTCATTATACGCAGCATAATATTGAGGATACCTTCCTCTTTGTCCCCCAAAAGCTTCTTGCCATGTATCTATCAGAATAAGTATCTTTTCTCGCACATTCAAATCTGGCTGCTCAATTTCACAAGAAGAAAAATTGAGATAGGGAACAGGAGAAGAGAGATTCAAAGCACTGGAAAAAAAAGAAAGCAGTACCTTCTTTTTTACTATTTTAACCATATCATGTAAGATATCACGTTCGATGATTTGCTGAAACACACTGTCACCACAATTTTTGCTGAGAGTCTCCAACGCCTGTATCATTCAACATATAAAGAGAGGCCCAAAGACATTCAGCTCAACATCCATGCACAACCACAATTTCAGAAATGTTCAACATATCTGAACAAAATTTAAAGAAAGATGGAGCAATTATGTATAAAAATTGTGATGTGTACAGCTTGTGATATAAAATTATAAAAAGCATGAGCCAAGTCTAGAAAGTTTGAAAATACTAACGAAAAGAGCTAGGAGTTGGATTTTAGGATTTTTGCTGCCTAGTCGCTTCTTGAGTATTTTTAAGGCATCCTTTGCTTGCCTGCAAGACAAATCCAATTCAGAGAAAAAACAAGATCAGCATAATTTAAGAGCAGAAATCAAAATGAACAGACTTAAGGATAAATTTCAGTGCTCTAACATAAAGATCTTTGGCAAAATTAATATATTCATACCAGCTCTGACCAACCCCACAACACACACTACCTAAACACTCTATTTAAATGAAGTACTGAACAATACTAACAATAGTACATATTCGAAATGCAAAATAAGCAACACGCAAAGCGAACAGTTTGCACACGAACTTTACCAAAACAAGAAATTAGAAAAGAAAAGAAAATCGTATATACCTAGGATCCATGTTGATGATATCACATAGCTCAATGTTTACAGCCCAGTCTGGGCCAATCAGCATATCACTGGTTGCCCTCTCCGCACAAGCCGCAGCAGTATTAGCCATGATTATAGAGAATCACAAGATGGTTCCTTAGTTTAAGCTCGGTATCCCTTATTATCCTACAAAGCAAAATAACCAGCCACGTGATCAATTGCAAAATCCAATCTTGAAACTGTACAAAATTGAAGTGATACAAATGACTTGGAACATAGATAAACTCATGATCAAATATGAAAAAGCAAATTATCACCAATAGAGCAGCTAAGACTTGATTCTCCATCAAAACCCATTAAAATTCAAAGAGAATACTAAAAATCTCACAGCAACTTCAACACGATCATATTCATAGTGTATAAAACTCATCAAACAAAAACAAATTCGTCCCAAATGGATTAAAGCAAAAGGAACCAACAACAACTGAATTGTATACAGGTGTATAAAACCCCATATCAAACTCAAAACCCAACAAGAGAACAGTAAGAACCATTAAAAACAAGCCCTGATTATCCAAATTTAAGACAATAAAAGAGAAAATGCGAAAACCCCACCTAATAAAAAGCAAGAAAAAAAAGAGACAAGATGTCAGAAACAGAAGAGAAGCTATAGGGAGGAGGGTGAAGATCTTGAAGCGTACCTGTCAAAGGACAGAGTGGTAGAGAGAGAAAAAGAAATGTAAGAAAGGTAGCAATTTTGTGATGGAGTGTAAGAGAGAAATGAAGTTTTGTGAGGGAGAGGAGAGGTTGTTTTGTTCGTGTTGGTGGGGTATGGTACTAAACCATTGCTTTCCTTGGGTGGGTCAGCCAGCCTTTTGCCTTTGGGGTCAACTTTTGGTTTCCCATTTTTAGTCGTATTTTTCCTTACATTTCTAGAAGAAGAAGAAAAAAACATAGTCAAATATTAAAATGATAGTATTTTAACTATACCTTGAGAATATAGTATTATTATTATTAAAAATAACAAAAGTACCATTAAGATTTGTACAATATGTTCTTTTGGCAGATAAAAGGGGATTACACCAAGGAAAAAAATATTACAAGTAATATTTTGATT
>Ga0325405_1002519_pt1 | contig 18855 bp, 10 predicted proteins | sample PopdelMetagenome_21_FD_205663 | JGI IMG/M metagenome (GOLD analysis project Ga0325405, IMG submission 205663) | Populus deltoides microbial communities from Bellville, Georgia, United States - Xylem-Control-R2 | ecosystem: Host-associated > Plants > Phyllosphere > Stem > Wood/Secondary xylem...
TTTAAATCACGTAAATAATATCAATTTTAATATAATTATAAATTAATATATGTGACTGGGTTTAACTTAAATAGACAGAGTTGTGGATACTGGGTTAGCGTTATTTCCTCCGATCAGTTAAAAAACAGAAGAAGAAGGTATCCTAACAACCTGGGCTTAGCAAAAACTTCAAAAAGCCCACGTTTCCAATAAAAAAGGCCCAATATAAGGGCAATTATTACAAACCAGGAGAGATACCCTCGTTCGTTCGGCGTTGCAGTTGCAGGAAAAAAAATCTCACCAGGAGCAGAAAAATCATTAGTAATGGCGGCAAATGAAGCTGGGATTGAAGTAACCGCACCAACAACAGGAGAGCTGGTGACCGAGCAGCCGCAGCCGCATAAACTTGAGAGGAAGTGGACCTTTTGGTTCGACAATCAATCCAAACAAGGCGCCGCCTGGGGCACTTGTCTCCGCAAGGTCTACTCCTTCGACACCGTCGAAGAATTCTGGTGGCACGTATTTCCTTTATACATATTCTCTGTCAGTTTTTTTTATATCTATTGCTAGATCTTTATTTAATTGATTGAGATTTTTCATTATTTTAATTTTTATTTAGGGCTTTGCTTAATGATTAATTATATAATTTTTTTTTTGTTGCAGTTTGTATGAACAGGTATTTAAGCCAAGCAAGCTGCCTGGAAATGCTGATTTCCATTTATTTAAAGATGGGATTGAACCCAAATGGGAAGATCCAGTGTGTGCAAGTGGAGGCAAGTGGTCTGTTACTTCTAGCAGAAAGGCCGACTTGGATACCATGTGGCTTGAAACTGTAATAATCTTGCCTCTCACTCTTTAATTTTGTGGTCTGGGCAACTTTGTTTTTAATATTAGCATGATTTTTTATTTTTAATAAATGATTGGACAGTTGATGGCTTTGATTGGGGAGCAATTTGATGAACCTGATGAGATTTGTGGTGTGGTTGCAAGCGTGCGTCAGAGGCAGGATAAACTTGCTTTGTGGACTAAAGCTGCTGCCAATGAGGCTGCCCAGGTTGTCACTCTCTCCCTCTCTCTCAGATTAACGTATAATTGGCACCTTTGAATTTAGATAACATTTTTTCCAATATTTCAATGCTTTATATTGTCCCTTAAGCACCAGCTCCATGCACGGAACCTGCTCTTAGACATCATATGCATTTCATTGAAAGGTGTGCTTGGCTTTCTTTGCCTACAGTGAATGGAAATTTCTGCTGCATTCTCTGGTTTATATATCGAGGCTTTTTTCTTTTTTGGTGTCCCATGTTTCAAAGACTGGGAAGAGAAACATGCAATTATATGTCTGAGACTAAATACTGATTCGCTTAATATTTCTAAATAATTAGAGTTTGCATGTAAATGAGGGGATCTTTATGACTACATGGTTTCTTGCATCAACAAATATTGATGGATGGTTTACTCGGCAATGGCTGATTTTATAATGGCTAATTATGTAAGTAGACAATGGGCAACTAGCAGCTCAGGATTGTTTCTTTGTTTCTGTATCTGTGTAATGGTTTACCTGGAGAACACATACTGCATATTGTTTGTCATTGCTAGTTGCTGTCATTCATCTCTGCATATGATCTGACGAAGAATTCTGAGTAATTACTAGGAGTTGAATGCTGTTCCTGAGAGTGCAGTAATGCTTGGTTGATATAGTTAAGCATGCCGATGATTATAATTTATTCTCCCAAAAAAATGTGCTTAGATTGCTGACTTTCATTTGAGTCTGACACTTTCTTTCACCTTTTATCTCTTATGTATTCATTATGTGTATGCGTGTTTTCTGGTAGATTATAATTTAGGTTTATATGGCGAGCTGAAGGTTCCAGTAAAGCTATTTAATTAGGCAGTGTTTGGATGGCAGTTTGGCAATACACAACAAATTTAGCTCCATTTTGTTTTTCTGCTTAACAATTATCAGAACCTCCTTCCCTACTCCTTTATTTTCTGTGGTCTTTTCAAAATGTCAAATTTTCCCAAGTGATTTCCAGAGCTTTTCCTTGCTTGTGGGAAGGGATACTGTGCCATTATGAATGCAGTCTCATGTTCTTGCATGTTGACATGCATTTGCTATCCACCTTATCTAATGACAGCTAGTTGACACACTGATTCAACAATTTTTCTTCTGATGCTTTAGCCTAGATGAAATAGCTATGGATCTGTTACCGCTTAGCTCAATGACAGCAAGTTGGAATCTTGGCTTTTTTATTGTCAAAACAAGTTTCCATGTTTACATCTCTTTTATGTAGAACATAACACAATGTTCAAATGGAAACTTCTCATTGGGATTTAATACAATGGTTCAATAAGTTCTAATGGAAACCAGTTCCCACTGACATGCTGTTCTTTGCCTTGTTTGTGTCACTCGTTGTCTCCCTAAATGCTTCATGTTTATCAGTTGTTGTTTCCCTCATTTGATTGGAAGTTTAGGAGCCCTTCACACCACTCCCTTTTGCACTTTGGTATAATGGGGTCCTGACATTTGAATTTTGTTACGTAGATGAGCATTGGCAGGAAGTGGAAGGAGATCATTGATGTCAATGACAAGATCACCTACAGCTTCCATGTAATCTTCGTTTTCTGGTAGTTTCTGGTTTTAGTAAAAATTACTTCTTAAATCTTACTATTTTGGTAATTGCAGGATGATTCCAAAAGGGAAAGAAATGCCAAAAGCCGATACAACGTGTAAGGACTCCATGACTGTCGTGTGATGTGCAGTGTGGTTTTGTTAGCATGTTCCACACCAAGAAGTGAAATGTATTTTTGATAAGACAAATCCTTAATGGATGGTATCATTATGATGCTCCTTTAATTTTGGTGTTGGACAAGATTGAGCTTGTGAGAGTATTGTATTATACACTTACCAGCAATCTGCACTGTTGAGAGATATTGTTGTGCCCAATATACATGGCAGAAGAAACACCACTTCTACAGTTCCAATCATTTTTGTACTTGGGTTTTGCTATTCCATAAAGAGATTTAGTTTTTGAATCCATGATGTCTGTATCGCTTATGAGCGTACCAACTGCAGCAGCATAATGGGTGCACGGATTTTCAAGAAAAGAAAAAAAGAAATTACTTGTGATCGGTGGTTGTGTAACCTTGATGGGAAGACCGCTGGGAACTGCGAGGTGCTTGATCTAAAACGTGCCAGTGTATCACAACTTTGTTTTTGCTTCACATGCCCCCTCTAAGCTAGCAAGAAATGGCAGCATGGCTAGCTTTTAAGTTGTTTGAATGATAATTTAGACCACTCTAACTAGCACGACTTGCTATGAAGATGTCTCGTGAAAACTGTCAATTAAGGACATGCATAAAACATAATTTGCATGTTGAAGAAAGCTCAACTTGGTCTTAATTTTATACTCTACTGTTTTCGTTTTTAAGATTAATCTATTATTGGTTCAGCGCCAGGATTATTCATTGGAGGCCATTGAGCAATTCAAGCAGTAGCTAGCCCCACCCCCCCTGGAAGTCCAAAGTCACACTAGCAATGTATAAATTTTTGTGAAGCTTTAATAATCTAAAGACAATATTACAGGTAAAACGAAGAGTGAAGTAGGAATACAGTGTCGGTAACATGGTGATTCCAGGGGACCCAGATGAAGAGAGTTTTTACATCTGAAAGTCCTCAGATGAGCAGTGGACTAGAAAAGCGTGTTACACGAAGGAGACAAGAGGAGAAATCGTTTCCTTTTTCAAGCAAGGAATCCAAGTCTTTCCCCATTCTTCTTGGCCAACCTAATCAGTCCTTGCCTTTGTTTTGGATCTGCTCCTATTGATCTGCAGAATTCGGTAATCACCTGCTCACAAAGCCATTTGACATATTAACATATTTGTTATGCAATTTGATTAGATTGTTCGGGATCGATATTCTAAGGGTACTGTAAGGATAAATTCTTAGTAATCTTGTTATAAAAGGCCAATATGTGGCCAAAAAAACAAAAAAAAAAAAGCTGGAAAAAAGCTACCAACACCACAATTCATAACTAGTGAAATTAAATCTGGTGATAGAGACAAGAACTATACCTGTGAGTGCAAGGCAATTGCTTTGCCTCTTAGCTGATTGAACCTTTTCTTGCCAATTGCTTGACGCGTGATAACAACAATAGGTGCAAAAACACCCTTTCCTTCATTAACATTCTTCATCATGGGTGGCAATTTCACTGGCTTCCCAACTCTAACATGGGTTGGCACTGACTTGATCAACATGGCATAGTCTTCACCAACGATTGAAGCACCCCAACTTCCCTTAAATGAAGTCCCAAAACCTCCCTGAAACCCAGTTGCAGAAATCGAAGTAGCCATCGAAAAAATACTGCTGCTAAACGCTCCAAGTTCTTTCAAGCTCTTGCTATTCTCTTTGATATTTAGATGGTGTTTCTTTTGCTCTACAAGAAGACTTGTGATGTTTGTGTTTTCTAGGTCTTTGCAGAGGGAGGATATTTTTTCGGTGTAAAATACGAGAGCCTTTGGTTTATAATTGGAGGATGGTGGGAGAGAAAGGGCTTCATGGAGCATTAAGAACCACACATGCTTGGTAGCTTGGATTTTTCCTTAGACCTCCGACCAAACACACATGAGAAAGCCTGTTATTACTAGCGGTCCAAAATTTTAGAGGAGAAAATCATGACCTAGAATTTTAGTGTCTCTTTCCTTAGGATCGGGCCCTCACTCATTCTACCATTTTTTTCACACGTAAAAGCTTCGATGGCATAATTCTGAACGTTCAGTTTATTATGATGGAAAAAAAGAGTTGGCCGTATTTGACCAAAAGACTATTGAAATCGGGGTAGGAAACTCCAATTGCACTTCCCTTTCCTCAGTTCTTGGATGCCACACACCGCAGGCTGCATGTGAACTACATGCTTGTGCTGTATTTTTCTTTTTCCAAACCCTTTCTTCTGCCGGCTCCAGACTGATTTCTCGGTTGTTCCCATTTAAATTGGTTTATTTACAAGAATTTTGTTCTTGCATTCTTCTCCTAGATAATATACACGGAGAATTATAGTTTATTTTCTAAATTTTATTGAGTGTGTAACAGTTTACATTTTATATCATTCTATAGTTTAGTCTATTTTAAATTTATCAAAAATATTAATTGTAATTTCTGATTCTAGTAAATGTAAAAACAATTAAATTATAGAATCATCAAAATAATTTTCTCTAATATATATGAAAAACAACATCTTGAACACCCGAGCCAACTTACTGAGTAACCAATATTCATCTTGGCTGGAGTGATTTTTATGGATTATCAAACTAGATGTGGAAAAGGTTATTGTAAAATACTAGGAGGTTGATTTTATTTTATTTTTTTGTAATAAAATCGAATGAACCAAGAAAAGAAATAAATATTGCTTAGGTTGTTTAAAACAAGTTTGAAAATCTCTCAACTGTGCATGCTATTTTAGTAGTGTTCTTCAAACATAAATCACATATAATATCAGAAGGGAAGCATTTTCTTTTCGAAACTGAGCCTTCGATCATTCTTTAATGAAAATTGTTTCATCAAAGTTTCACATCCATAGTTCATTTTTCCAAGTTTTATGGATATTAATTGGTGCTTTATATTGTTTTTTTCAGTCAATGGTAAAATTTATTTCTTGATTAGTTTTGTATGTCAAAAAGATTTAATTTTTATATTAACTTGATGCATTCCTAGATCCTCACATACTCAATTGTTCTATAAAAAAAAAACCCACAGAAGATCATTTTTGTGCAGTGATCCCACAGGTTCTTGGCCTCTTCATTAACACTTCATTGGCTGCCAAGAACAGACGGCTGTGTAATGGCTGGCTTGGCAGTTTGTGGACATACTGTAACCATCATCTCTCCCGCAGAAGAACTAATGCAAGATCTCACTCTATCGTCTTCCAGGTCAATCTTTGCGAGCCCTAATTAACATTCTGGTTATACTGCATTACTTCTGTTGCTGGTTTCCCTGACTAGCAGCCCTGTAAAGGAAGTGACAATTCTTGGAATCGAGGGCTTCTCTGAGCTGCACAAATATTGCAGGTAGACTGGACCTTCGCTGAAATGGGCTATGTAATTGACCTGTTCATTACAGAAACAGCTTGAGTTCTACGTCATGCTCAGGCATTGTTGTTCCGAAGACCTTCTCTAGCCTTACACTGACTTTTGTTATGAAGAATAATCCATCTTCGGTCCTTGCTAGCCTGTTTGACATGCTAGATTGTTTTCATATACCGCAGCCAAATGAATATACTTTACAGCATAAATGTTCCAGATGTTTTTGGGTTTAATGTCAAATTTAAGTAATTTTTTCAAAATATAATTGCTAATTTTCTCTTAATTTTGATTTTAACTTTAATACTCCTAGAAATAATAGATTTCTATCCTTCTGGTCTAGCTTTACCATCAAATTTTTTTTTTAGATTTTATATTATTACATGAAAAAAATATTAAAAAATTATTAATTTAATATTTTTTTAAATAAAAAATATTTTCAAAAAATCACTGCAGGCTCAAGTATGTTTAATATTATATTTAAAGTTGTGTTTTAGTGTGTTTTAAAAATGTGTTTAACTTGTATAAATTAATATTTTTTTTACTATTTTTCATGATTTTAATATGTTAATGATAAAAATTAAAAAAAAATCTAAAAAAAATATTTTTTAAAAAAATAAAAAACTTTTATATTACATTATCAAAAATACACTTCCAAATGCTCTTATGAAATTTCTTTTTCTTTTTGCCCAAAGTCTCCTCCATCAGCTTTCCTGCATCAAGATTGTTTAACTTTTAATTCGATCAAAAATAGAATATTCATACATGATCTAACAAATTTATAAAAATATCCAGTTAAGACAATCCCACAAGTTGAAAACTGGCCTTGGAAGAACAAGTTGGAACGCGTCGTGTCTTAACACTTCTCCAAACCTTAAAAGAATCAAACAGAGACCAGAACATAAAACAGAAGCTAAAAACCAGAAGAGGAGAAAGAAATGGCTTCTCTCGTAACCCATTTGTGTGCCAGTCTTTTCCTTCTCCCTATTGGCCTACGACGTCTCTTCTGCTCCTCTTCTCTTTACCTCAAGAACACATCTCTATTTAGATCCAAAACATGGTACCTCTCTGATCCCAAATGGATTAATCTTGATTTATATGCTCTCACTGTAGCCCTCCCTATTGCTTCTTTCTCTCTAATCTTTCTTTTCTTCTCTATTAGCACGGGTCATATAACTTACCGTTTCTCGTTCTTGCATCAATCATTGCTTCTATTTCTCTACTGGGTTTTGGCAATTCTGTTTGTTCTGCGCGATAGCATTGACCTTTTAGTCATTCTTGATAATTTCTTGTTTGTGTTTGGTGGGATTTTGTTTTTTGTAGAGTATTCTTTTATTGGTGAGGGCACTTCTGGTCTTGTTGGTGAGGCTGTTTATGGTTTGTGTGGTAATCTGAGTCTCGTTTGTGGACTTTGTTGTTTGTATTTGGCTATTAGGCCTGGTGCATTTTTTGCCGAGTATTGTTTGTGTTGTGGGTTGGTTTTGAAAGGGACTTGGTTTTTGCAAGCTGGGTTGTGTTTATATACTGATGTTTTTGGTTTGAAAGGGTGTCATAAGATTGAGATTTTGCCAGGAAGTGGAAATGTTGAGTTCAAGTGTGATCTTGAGGAGGATGGATTGAGGGGTGTGGCATTGGTGAATTTGTTGTTTGTTGGGCATGCAATTATTGTCTTTCTTGTGAGTTTGGGGATGCTTGCATTGTTGTCAAGTAATACGAATTTGAGGCATGGTGAAGCAAGTGGTCCTTTGTTGGCAGGGCTTGAATCTGAGAGTGCTTTGATGCGGGCGCTTCCTGAATTTGAGGTGGAATGAAGTGTATTTTTTTTTTCTAATTTCCCATGTATTTACGATACAAAATTTTAGTGTTTAATTGAATTTAAATCGATTGTTTGTCTATACATGTAAGGCAATGGTGTTCTCTTCCTGATATGCTTTTGCTGTTTATGCACAGAAATGGGTTACTAGGTCGTCCTTTTAATTTTGAATTACCTTTGATCAGTGAATGATTATGGTTAAGCTTTTTATTTATCGTTTTCGTTTAATGAGCAGTGCTGGCAAAACAATCAAAACTTATGGAACTAATTAAGGTGGTTTGACTTGCTTTCATATCTATGTATTTGATGAGAGGCCATGACATAATCATGTGAACAGCCACATACAGGTGCAATTTTGTAGGAAAATAAAAGCTCTGTTCAAATGAAATGTCATATCTTTGTAGCTAATCATCATGCTAATATTTTACAACAGAATCGGCTGGCATTTTTTTCTTTCCTTTTTGTTTAGCAGGAGATGCTTCTAAAGTCAAGTTCCTCTTTTTTATCTTGCAACTAGATACTGTAAAAAAATGTATTTTGTAATCTAATACGTACACAGATGGACTGCCCAACATTAAAGCAATTTGAGCTCGTTTATTTGCATTCTGTATCCAAAAGTTAAAATGAAGGTTGATGCAAGACCACTTGCATACAGGATGGATTTCTAACATGTTACCATTTGCTGATATAATTATTGGAAACAGTCTCAAATCATATGGGATATAGAAAAGGCCTTGATTCTTATAAATGCCTTACTGACATGTGCTTCCATAGATTAGTTATCGAGAGGCCAAAACTTGGAAATAGTTGCTGCGGTTGCCTGTTGGCATCGAAAACATTTTCTGCCTACTCCAATGGGCAGGAGCAGGCACAGGATTTAGATATTAAAAGGCCAAAAAGAATGTATGTATGTATTTGAGAGGGGCTTCAATATCTGTTTCTGCCTGTGAGTAAAGGCTTATTGCTTTGTTTTTTGGTAAGCACCAAGTAGATATTTTGGAAACAGTTGCTGGGGTTGCCTATTGGCATTGGTTTTAAACATCTGTGGCATAATGAGGGCCTCCAAATTGAAGGAGGCTTTTGTGTTCCTCCCAAATTCATTGCTTCATATTGTTGTTATGAATGATGACATTTGAGTAAATCTCATTATTCAACTGGATGATAATGGTCACTGGTTCTTTAGACCTCTGAAGTCATCAAAGTGTTTAAAGTTCAACATTTTATACAAGTTTATTTTGATATTTTCTTTCATTTGATTGTAAATACCCGCAAGCTTCAGAATATTTCCAGTTCTGCTGTGAATAATTAAGATTTCATCCCACTAACAGCATGTAAAGTAGCAAAACAAAGTATATTTCAATGGAATTTAGGATTCAAGGCAGGAATATCGTGGATTTTTTTTTACTATCATTCAAGTTGAAGAAATTGCTATTTTTGTGGATAAAATGCACAAAGTGGAGCTTGTTACTTTGTGATTTTTATTTCTTTGATGCGTTTGGAGCCAATTAGAAGTTCTTTAGAATTTTTCAGATTTTGAACATGGTAAAATTTAAGGACCTCTATGGTGTGAATTCACAGATGGATCATGGCCTTTATCAATTCGTGTATTTTTACTGTTGAACTTAGGTGCTATTGTTTTGCTGGATAGCTTCTCTCCTTTTCCCTTTCTCGCATTCCTCTTCCTCACAAAACACTAAATCTTTGAGTATCATGGAACCTTCATTTAATTTATTTGTTGTAGAAAGCTGAAGTCTTTGTCCCCCTTCCAATTTTTTCTATCAAAGTGCAAAGAAATGGAATGTGACTATCCTTTCAGTGATCTACTTGCAAGATGCTTTATAAAAAAAGGTTGTAGGAGCATGAGATGGATCCAGTGTTTATAAGAGGAAGATGTGATACAGGAGCAACATCTAAGTAGTATGTATGTGTAGTACTGTAGCACGCAACTGAAGGAAGACTTCTCTAAATGTGCCCTGGATAAAAGAAGAAAAGAGTCAGACAATAGTTGTGATTTAAATCAAGATATTTCTGGTATCCTGTATGCAGCGTTGCATGACTTGTCTAAGATACTTTTTTACCTTGAGTGATGAATTTTTCTCTCACGTTCTGATGTCTTTTTTTGCCAACAAACGAGCACTTTCTATCTGTTGATACTTTTGTTTGTCATCTTCTCCCTCACAGACACACACACACACACACTCAAGCATATGCATGCTTGTGTGTGCACGCACTTTCTACCTTTTGTAGTTTAGTTTTCATCCACATTTATCTGTAACGCACAAGTCAAATTGGCAATTATGTTATCACTTTGAGAATTCTCAGCAGCAAATGATGTTGTTGGCTTTTGAACAATAAAGATACCAGATGCTTGTCTACTGGTTCAGTATTTTGATGTTCTGTGAAGTCTTCAATTGATGATCTCCTGAAGGAAACCTTGGAGATTTCTTCCTCTCGTTTACTAAAATCAGACTAATGGAACTGTTGCCACTACATCCTCTGGGAACATATTGAGGTTTTTATTTTAAAAAAAATTATTGGTATTTCTTGGTTGTTTACTTTCCTTGTTAAAATTTTCGATGTTTTGATTTTCATTTATATTCATATACCTATTCCTCAACTATCATTCTGCTTATCTGCTTGGTTTGTTTGCCGCTTTCATGATTTTTCCTATCCATTTTGCTAACCAGGCGTGTTCTACTTCAGAAAAGGGAAGCAAGTAGAAAAGCTTTAGGGCCTTGTAAGATATATTTAAGCTGAGTTTGCAAATCTAAGATTGCTTGAAGAAATTTGGATGACCAGCATTTTTCCTTTTTCATCAAGGTGGAGGTACGGCTGACTAAGAAAAAAATAGAGGGAAGGTTGTTGAGGAGGTCCTTTATAGCATGCGTCTCTAGATATGCTGGTAAGGTAGAGTGATTGTACTAGAGTAGAAGGGATGAGAGTATTAATATGGATGTTAGGATGTGTAAATACACTATTAAAGTCTGGATAAGAAATGAGTACATAATCTGGATGGTGGGGGTGACTCCTGTTGAAGGGAACTTAAAGGGAAACTAGGATCTTCTCACATCCAACATCAAGTCTGAATGAAATGATGAGGAATGTGATCACATTGAAGTATTAAGATGGAATAAGGAGGTTGATGGAAAAAATGTCATGGGCTAAAGTAAAAAACAAAAATGATTTAGTACCATAACAGCTTACAAAGAGCCTGACCTAAAATATTTCTGGATGGAAATCCATGGAAAGGAACCCAAATAGTTTAAGATTGAGGGTTATATGAGTCGAGACAATAATAAATAAATCGAAAATGACTTGAGTTGAAGTTGCAAGAAAAAACAAGAAATGGATTTTATTTTTGAATTTCTTATATATATTGTAGCTTTAAACAGACCGGAGTGAAGAAAAAGGACTCAGTATTCTTTAAGGGGCACATATAAGAAATCTTAACTAGCATCTTTTAAGTGGCTATAGCAGAAACATATATAGTAGCTTCAGTTCTTTTGGTGATCTAGGTAGGGTATCTTACGGGATTCATTTGCAATGTCACTGCTCTAATGTTGTTCTAGTTGGGGCACTAGTAAGTTGAAGAGAAATTCAACTACAAAGGTGCATCTGATGGAAATTCATGGTTCTACAGCCCTGCAAAGCAGATTTTACTACCTACGTAATGATAATTAGCTTTACTTCTTACAGGTGTCTTCTTAGAAGGTTTGATGAAGAGGGTATGCTTATCAGGAAGGAGTTAGCTACCGAAACTTTAACAAGTAATAAAAACTAGAATTGTGTGAAACCATAGTACATAGCTGCTGGCAATTATAGATTCAAGTCTACTATCCAGAGAATTAATGTTTCAACTGTTAATCTTTTCTGTGTGCACGGTTCGGCAAAACAAGGAAAATATACAAGGGGCTTGGTTGCTGGACTTTCAGAAAAACAGTGTCAGTGCAGAAAATTTCTAGTAAGTTTCTCTGACCTCTTGATTTAGTTTAATACGTAAATAGGATTTTGAAGTCTAGTTATACACATTAAAATAACTGTCACATTACAGGAGGTTCACAAGCTTAACTAATCTTGCTTTTCTTTTTCCTGTTTGTGTATGATTAACTGATACAAACTGCAGAATTCCCATTACAGTGGTGTTGTTAATAAGATAGATTCATTTAACGATAGACCTGATGGCTCTTGAGTTTGCTTTATTGCCATTGTCACAATCTTAGTATATTAGAGTAACATGCAGCTTTGATGTACTTCTACTAGACAAACGCAAGCTAATATTCATGGATAGAAGTTCACATAAGGCACAAGAGTACATCTCATAACTTCAAATAAGAATATATAACATGGAGTTTACATCACTCTAGCTTAGTATATCGCAGCGGAGAAGAGAACTTTGGGATTGTCAACCATCGTCTATGAAAACGCCGAAATCCATGAATTTTAATCCGAAAATGAATTTGCATGATCTTCCTGGTTAAATCACGACATCTTCTCTTAAAGTTTTTTGGTTTTGATAATCCGACCAATTTTCCAACATACCGACATTCTGCATGTGCTGGAACACAAACAAAACATGAATGTAAACCAAAAGTAAAAGAATATTTATTTGTCACTCCTTTCTTAACTCATTCACTTGTCGTCATTCTGCTGATGAGACTGTTGAGCAACAAACTATCGTTTTATAAGGCATTCTTATTTTAGTATTTCTCTAATTGCCATATAGATGATGGAATGACTTGTGGGTTAGTTAAGAGTTTCTCAGCCCTGAATCCATCAAAACATAAGAGACATCATTTGGTGCCTCTATGTGAAGCAAAATTGAACTTGTCCTTGTTCCTTTCTTTAATTTTGTCTGTAATAACATAAATGACCTGAAAACTTTACCTTTAAACTTTTTAACATCTTCATTTTCTTCCAATTTTTCCTTGTGCAGAACCTGCAAGTTGCAGTAAGAAAATTAGTCTCACTGTCCTCTTGTTGAGGGCTAATGTATTATAGACTTCTGATTGCTTTTCTTGCAATGTGGAGTGGCTAGGCCGGATCCAAAATTACCGTTTGGAGTGCAGGGGAAGAAAAACAGAAATCAAAATGCAAAACAGTTAATTTTTCAATGGCAAGAAAGGAAAACTGTAATGCTCTTTGGTTATCAATCTTATGTTTAGGGTTTTTGTTCAGCACCTCAACCAAACTTTCCAGACGCTTTTGCATCCTTCTTTGTATGAAACCTCTGGTGCCCTATTGGAGAAAATTTTGTCAGCAAAGGACGTGTGCGCTATGAACTCCAGTGCTCAGCACCCTCACGCCCAAAGAACCTCAATTAGAAAATAAAGAAAAGAAAAAAAACCTTGATAGAAAATATTACCTTCACGTGTTTTTTCACATAGGCATAGAAGTTCAATAGACTCCATACTGTTTTGTCTAGTTTTTTACCTTCAACGTGGCGTGAAGAAATATCTGGCAATATGGAAGCAAATACGTCAACTTAAACATGCTCAACCTTTTCTTGTATGTTGTGAACCATGTCTAAGAGGGGGAGGATAACAAATGCTATTATTAATATCCAAATGAAAATTTTCAAAATCAATGAATTTAGTGCCTGTATATTGTGTATCAAATTTATAGCTAGTTTGTCAAGCAATTTTGTTATTTTCACTGATAATCATTGCAGAACGATGGAAATGTTGTTTAAACCACTCTATTCGTGGTTTCGTCTTCAGTTATGAGCAAGGGAATACCAAAAGTGACAAACCCTCCATTGGTGCTTAAATCTTCTAAAGGTTCTCCTCTCAGTTCTGGCGGAGGAATGGGTGACCAGGTGCATGGTGGTGCTTTGGCCCATTTTTCTGAACTACCCACATCCATGAGTTCCTATTGCAAAAGGAAAAGGGGAAAGGCTAATGAAGATGCCGTGTTTTTTAAATAACAAAAAGAAGAGAATTCAAGACCAAACCAAAAATCAGATGAGTCTCCGATGTTTAGTGTTTTGCGAACCTGAAAGAAGGCTGTTGCTATAATCACATCTGAGTGCTCTTTAAAACGCATTGGGAATACTGCTGTGATTTTTTGTGGCTGTCAAGCAAAAAATATTATTTCAATTTAGCAGCCTGTACTCGAATATGAAGTCTAATATTGTCCCCCCAGGGATTGAAACCTTAATTAGAAGAAGATGATGATTGCCTGAGTGGTATTACCTGTCTGATGACATAGAAGGGCTCTCTTGGGTGATAAGCAAGTTTAATAGGCTTATTCATTCCTTGGGACGTGTCCTGGGAATTGACATTTCTCAACATTTCTTTCAGCTGGGAACATAGTATAACTGCTTGCACTGAGGAAATTTGCGTAATCACTTTGTAAGGGTCTGGAAAGGAACATTTGTATCAGCATGATTATGAAGTGCAGAAATTTCACAGCATGGTATGAAAATAGACAAAAAAATAAACATTTCCTATTAAGATTTTCTTCGTTATCCTTTCATTCCTTACAAAATGCTTGGATAAGGAAGATCATGATGTTATTATTTTCATGCTCCAAATCTCGAAGATTACACGGGCTTCAATTACAAGTCATTCAGCATAAAATTTCTTTTTCACTAGTTCTAATTAGTTTTAGGATCTTGAGTTGAATGCTTCGTCTACATTTAGTAGAAGTCCTTTTTTCAAATATTTTGTTCAGCTCTTATTATTATTTCAGCTCTCCACCTAAACAGATGGTACTATTTTCTGAGTTGTTGACTCTTTTCAGGAGTATTATCAGCTGATCTCTTTATTTCCTGCTCTCAGTGTCACAGAAAACTTGGTATGGATGTCTTCAAATCTGAGATTGTGGACAGTGGAACTGGCAGAAGCAGGAAACCTGTTATTTAAGAGGACAGCTAACTAAGTACTACAGTGATCTGGTACTCTAGTTGATCAAAGATTCAAAATGTCAGGTTTAAAATGTCTAGTTTGGTTGGTTGAACTTTTCTTTGTACTGTTAATTTGTCTTTGCTGTAACACCTGAACTCAGGTTTACTGCATGGAGTTCTTGTATCTCTTGTTTGTGTAAAGAATTTACACAACTTTCTTCTCGTTCAAGCTTTCTTTCTTCTTTTGTAGACTGATAGTTTGAATCTATGTTTTCTCTGTATATTCCGTACTGATGCTATAATATATTGAAAACCACTCTCGATTTTTAGGTGAATAGAAGGAATAATATGCTTAAATTCAAGACAGCACTAGTATGTGCCACAAAGTACCAATAAGCTCTTGTTTTTTTATATATAATTATTGTTATCGCAATGATTTGGAGAAGTAGCAAACCTTTTCCACGTGGAATCTTTGCAAGATTTAGCTTTAGGGTAAGCTGATATCCTTCTTTTGCAGGTTCAACAATCTCCACAGCATCCGAGCAAACTTGCTTTACCATCTGCGTAGTGTACGATGACAAACCATATGATAGCAGGGCTCCCTGGGACAGTAGTGGAGTTGATATTGACAGGTAGTTATTTTGTGGATCAGCTGCAGAAGACTGTGAACATTACAGGATGATTACCAGAATAATTCTCAACATTTCGTTGAAAGCCTTTATATGTCAGGATAGCTCAAATTGACAGATAGTAGGCATGTCCTTTTTTAGCATGCACACAGCCATTAATCTCAATTATTTCCACAACTGCAGATTTCCAGATGCTGAATCATTCCAACTGTTTGTGTTGACATAAGTTATATGTAATTATCATGATAAGAGTGCAATAGACTAACCTGAACATGGTATTCCACGCACCCGAATTCATACAAGTGATGATCAATCTCCACAGGCTTCTCAGCACTATCATGAAAGGAAGAGAATCAATTTTCATCATCGTTTTTGTTGATCATCCATGCAACTTGAGATGCATGTTTGCTTACTTGGAATGTGAAGGAGAAGAAAGCAATTTCAAAACTGACCAGAGCAATGAAAGCCTACTATTTTCAAGGCTAGCATTTTGTTAGTTTCCTTTTCCTTTCCTCGACTACTAGAGCTTGAATATCTAGAATTGCATCCACAGAACATTTTCTATTTCTATATGAAATATACTGATGAGATAGTTCTGTAGAGGCAGAGACTTGTTACATGGAGTCGATGAGACACCTTAGCAGAACTTATCATACATTTATTTCTTAATTTCCTGCTTTTTATTTCGGGTAAGCCAATGATAAATCATGTTGTATGCAGAAGTTACCTTTAAACAAAGAAATTCAATCATCTCAGATATGATAAATGAGGATTAGCAACAAGTTAAATTCTACCTTGAGAATCTTGATGGATCAAAAGTGCTTACTGGTATAACTTGAGCAGGATCTCCTTGAGTGCAGGGGACACCCTCTCAAAGCATGCCATGTTGAAGAATCCTCTATCAAGTTCTCACTCGCATGGTGGTGGAAATGAACTGAGATATAGAACTTCAAATCCACAGGTTTTGTCTATATCTGTGAACTTCGAGTAGAAAGCAAGTTGAAATCTTGCAATCATTGTGAGCAACCCATGAAGCAAGTACCTACCGTTATTTCCCTCTCATCTCTCCATCTTTCTGCTTCTTTGTCACTATGTTGTTTGTAAAGTACGCTAAATCGATCACCTGCCAACATCCTCCTACTATAAGCTTCTGTTTGATTTTCCTATACTTGTGCCTATACTGTGAGGACATATTTAAAAAAAAAATATTATTTAAATATCATAAGTGCATTTTAAAAAAGAAAAAAAAATCAATTATTGGGTTAACGGTTCAAAATTTAAACAAAAAAACAATTATGATAACTTAGAAAAAAATTCTTTTTCTAAAAGAAAAAAAACAATCAACTGATTAAATATGAAAAGAAAAAAATAGGTAAATAAGGGATAAGAAAAATCGGTCTAAGTTAACTCGGGTTAGCATGGCAAACATGTAATCCGATAGTAAGAGGCAAGTTAACCTAAGTTAACTTATCAAACTCGTGGTATAGGTCATGAGATCGGGATAACCTGATAGAAAATAAATTAAAAAAAACCACAAAGTTTATTTGTAAAAAATTAATGTCAAACAATAAAATCAAAAAATAAAATAAGTAAAAAAAACAAAAAAAATATCAATCTGCGTTGACTTTTCAAGCTCATGACCCAGGTCAAGTGGACCAAAAGCATATACATGGACAAACTACAAAGTCCAATTCTTAATCAATCAAATATTAAAAGATAAAATTGGGGAAAAAATTCAACAAAAAATAGCAATTAAAAGAATGAAGATAAAAAAAAAGTAGAGGACAACAACGAATTTTCTATTGAAGGTTGAAATTAAAAAGAAAAATCATTGTAACAAAAGGACTAAAAAATAAAATGAATGAGGACCAAATTGAAAAAATAATACATCCTTAATTTGAAATACAAAAAATGTACAAAAATATTAAGAAAAAAAATAAATAATAATAAGGACCAAATTGAAAAAATAATATATCACAAATTGGGATTGAATGATGAAATTGGAAAAAAAAAACTTTTACAAAAGAATCAAAAACAAAATTAGAAATAAAAAAATAATGACTAAAGTTAAAATATCGATAACTAAGAGGACAATTCTAAAATTTTGAACAGCCAACACAATTCTCGAGGGGATAGAGAAAAAAAGAGGGGGACAAAAAGCTTCATCAATGACAATCCATCCTGTCATTACCACTCACCACCCCACCAAGAAGAAAACGTCATGGAGATTCCAACAATACAGTGGAAAGGCATTTGTGGCCACTAAAAAGCACCGCACATGTCGCTAGAAGGTCGTGAGCACCTATTGCATAGTAGCATATATGTTACATGCATCACCCACTTTTTCATTTTGATAATATTTTATGTTTATTAAAATATCAAGTTATAGTTAACTAACTTGATAATAACAAAACAAAACCAGGTTAAAAAGATGATAAAGCACCCGGAGGCAAGATTTAAAAATTTTGATTTTAAAGCCAATTAAATTATTTTACTATGCTTAAAAAAAATAGAAAAAAACTCTTAAATGTTAGTTTTAGAAATTTTGCTTTTAAAAGTAAATTAATAATTCTAATGTATTTTTAAAAATTAAAAAGATAATTCTATCTTCCATAAATCTGGTAATAGCTAAAGCTTCTTATGGGAAAACTAAAATAACCTCAATACTAAGTTCATTGATTTAAAAAAAGAATTATAATATTATAACGAATAGTGATATATATATATATATATATATATATATATATATGTAAAATGAATATCCTTTCAATAATTATAATAAGACAATGCCTCTCTTCGTTTTTTTAATGTTTCCTCGTTATTTTACTTATACGTAAAACAATTAAAAACAAAATAAATAGAGAGCGAATCTTCCACAAAAACATAAGAAAAAAAGGAAAGTAAAGAACCTATATATCTCATGAAAACCAAAACACAAACAACACTGAAAAATAATATAAATAATATGTTAAAAGTATGGTAATTTTTATTTTTAAATGCTTTTTTAAAAATATATTTATCTTGAAAAAATATTAAATTGAAACTTTATTTTGATATTTTTTGATATACTAATTATTAAAAATTTAAAAAATTATTTTAATGTATTTTTTAAAAATATATATATTGCATTATGATAAAAAAAAAAAAAAAAAACACACACACACACACATTAAATCTAGAATCTAATTAAAGAAGACTTTAATTCTTGATATACAAGATTATACAAGATAAGCATTCTGTATTAAATTTAGTTTAAAAAATAAAATTTATTGAAAATTATTAGATGAATCTTATTCATCATTAGGATAAATCAATAAATTTTTTACATATATTTAAATTTAATTGTATCATTTTATGATTGGTGCATTATTAATTATTTTATTAAAACGGTGGTATTAAATGTGATAAGATTTATATTATAAATATTATTAATAAGATTTATATTATAAATATTATTAACTAAATTGATGGTTAATGATTTATATAAATTTTATTGATTAATCTGCAATTTTATA